>ERZ795058.621-NODE-621-length-53818-cov-9.657348_pt1 | contig 53818 bp, 41 predicted proteins | sample MGYA00375142_ERZ795058 | MGnify/ENA primary metagenome ERZ795058 (study PRJEB30187, sample SAMN05720210) | activated sludge metagenome | isolation source: anaerobic digester from wastewater treatment plant | place: Japan | collected 2015-04-20 ... | reverse complement strand
TGGGTAGTACTTATATATTTCTTTGGCTTTTCTTTGGCTTTTTCTTTGGCTTTTTCTTTGGCTTTTTCTTTGGCTTTTTTAATATTTTTTTAAGTTTTGATAGAATTTTTAATTCAATTAATGCTGTTCAAAGTAATTACTTTTTAAGTATTATCCATTTGCCAGATTTTGTTGGTCCTTCGTGTTTGATGATGCCTGCTTTTGTCATTTTTCGTAGATAATAACGAATACTATCTTCTGTTCTATTTAATTTCTCGGCAAGCTCCTTTCTTGTAACTTGGTTATTAGTCCTCATAATCATTATTATTTTTTCTTCAATGTTTATTAGGCTTTTCTTGGGTTTTTCTTGGGCTTTTTCTTGGGCTTTTTCTTGGGCTTTTCTTGGGCTTTTCTTGGGCTTTTCTTGGGCTTTTTCTTGGGCTTTTTCTTGGGCTTTTTCTTGGGCTTTTTCTTGGGCTTTTTCTAATATAAATCCCTCTTCTAAATATTTTTCAGAAACATTTTCTATTACTCTAAAAGCAGTTACTAATGAAAAATCGAATTTTGCTTTACCATTTCCATTTTCAATTAATTCTTTTTGTACTCTATCTACACCACGACTAAATCTATTTACGTAGCCTAACACTTTCATAGCTTCGGCGATGAACGGATTACGGTAGTCGCTGACATTTGGGAAGTTTTCTGGAGTTACTTTTCCGTATAGTCCACCGGGATTTTGTACTTCAATTCTGTCGTCATATTCGTAGAATTGGACAGGAGCATTGGTCTCGTAATCGCGGTGCATAATTGCGTTCATTAAAAGTTCGCGAGTAGCCCAGTATGGATATTTTGAAAAAGTTTCTTCACGAAGTACGCTTACTGGAATAGGACGTTTTTGTGCTATGCTGGTTTCGATAAACGTATCAATTTTGGGAAGCTCCCGACAAAGATTTCCTGCGAATTTATGCTCATTAATAATATCTCCAGCACGGTCTTTGCCTTTGAAATGTACATATTGAATATATGAGCCGTGTAGGTAGCGTTCTGGATTTTTTCCAAAAAGTACAATAGCTCCATTAGTTGGACAGTTGTAACGCAAATCATAAAATCCAAGCGAAGCAAGTTGTTCTTCTATACAACGATTGTCTTCGGCGAGTATATCTTCAGCTACTGCTTTAGGTAAATATTCTTTTTCTATAATTTTTACGTCTAAATCGTTGATGTTCGTTCCTAAGCAAGGCATGGCATCGAATGTGTGAATGTTGGATAAACGGCGTTCCATTAGGATTTTTTCTTCCGCTTCTGTTGCTGTGCTTTTTCTTGGACCAACTCTTACCCAAATACGTCCTCTATAACGCACAGGAGGAAATTCTGAGGGTTGAACTTCGACAACCAATAGCTCGCCATCTTCAAAAGAGAATTTTTCTACACTCATAGTCGGCTGAGGTAAAATATTGCCATCGGTGCGAATGTTGGATATTTTTAATAATAACTTATCGTCAACTTTTAAGCCTGATAATTTCCCGTCATTGTGTGCTCCAATAATTAAATAGCCATTCTTTCCACTTGATGAAACATCGTTGGAAAAGGCACAAATAGCTTGACAAAATTTATCCATATCGTTGGTAGATACGGTGCGTTCTATATGGGAGCTTTCCGAAGCAGAAAGAATTTTTGAAAGACTATTTTTTGTGAGCATAAACTGTATTTTATGCAAAAATAAAGTTTTTCTAAACTTTTAGCAAACAATTTACTATAAATTAAAAATACAAAATGCTATTCATTTGATATATGCTTATTAAGTAAAGTTGAAATGTCTTTTATTTAAACCAAAAAAATATTCAAATTTTCTTAATTATCACTTCATTTTAAAATCTTTATTCATTTTTAAATTTAAAAATATTATATTTGCTTTTGTTTAATACATAAAATGAACAAATGATTAAAAGAAAAATTGAAAATAAGGGTGTTTTTATTTATTTAGTTGTTCTTTTTGTTATAAGCGTAAGTTTAGTTGTATTTATTTTTCCACGCAAAGAACAATTTCAATACTCTTATGAACCGGGCACACCTTGGCTTTATGAAAGTTTAGTGGCAGAAACTGATTTTCCTATTTATAAAACTGAAGATGAAATTGCTTTAGAAAAAGATAGTGTAGTAAAAAATTTTATACCACATTATATTAAAGATAGTTCTGCAATTGAAGAATATAAATATTTAATACAAACTAAAATTGAAGAAAAATTAGATACGCTAAAAACACGTAGTAATAAAATTTTTATATCGAGTACCACGAGAAAGCAAATCAATACGCTTGAAAACTTTTATAAAGAGTTTGAAACAGTAAATGCAACATATTATAATCGTGGAATAATTGAGCTTTCTGAATTTGATTTTAACAATAAGTTAGAACAAGTTTATTTTGATAAAAATGGACATCCTGAGTTAATTTCTGTTAATAATTTTTACACAAAATCAGAATTTAGCAAAGCCTTATTAGATATTTATGATAAATGTATGCTTGAAATACTTGATTCGGTTTGGCGTGTTGAGATTCAGAATTTAATTTCACAGGATTCTATTCCAGCAAACATAGTGTATAATCAAGAATTGAATGAAGCAGAAATTAATGACGAAATAGATAATTTAAGTCCAATTTTAGGCGTAATTCAAGCAGGACAAGTAATTATTCGAAAAGGAAATATTATAGGAGACTATGAATGTAAAGTGTTAAATTCTATGCAAAACTATATGACGAAAGATTTGCAACACAACACTTGGAGTGTTAGTTTAGGGATTCTGTTGGTTTTTGCTTTACTCTTTGCAATATTATTTGTCTATTTTCTGAATTTTTCTTGTGAAATAATGAATTCATTTAAAACCAGCAGTTTCTTCTCTATTCAAATATTGATAATGATTTTGACGGTTTATATAGTTTTCCAATTTACTGACTTTAGCATAAACAATATTCCTTTTGTACTTTTTCCACTATTAATACTGACTTTCTATAAATTTAGAGTTTCATTTTTTGTTTACTTATTTACATTATTTATAGTTGGATTTTTTGCACCATCTCAATTTGAATTTTTAATAATTCAAACTTTAGCAGGTTTAGCAGCTATGTTTAGTTTGAGGAAAAGCCATAAACGACAACATATTTTTGTAACCATGCTTATTGTTTTTGGAGTTTATGTTGTGTTGAATTTGGGCTTTTCATTAATGAAAGGAAAAGGACTTGGTATAGAGTTTATAAATGAGTTAAAACCATTTGCAGTAAGCTCGTTTTTAGTTCTTTTATATTTGCCTTTTGTTTATATTTTAGAAAAAGCTTTCGGCTTAGTTTCTGACTATACTTTATTAGAATTGAGCGATATTAATCATCCAGCTTTGAGATTACTTTCCGAACAAGCACCTGGCACTTTTCAACATTCTATGCAAGTGTCTAATTTAGCTGAATCTGTTGTTAATGTTTTAGGAGGAAATTCTATACTTGCAAGGGTAGGAGCTTTGTATCATGATATTGGAAAAGTCAATCATGCCGAATATTTTATCGAAAATCAATCAGGTGTTAACATACATAATGAATTAGACTTTGAAGAAAGTGCCACGAAAATAATTTCTCATGTTAAAGAAGGTATGCTAATTGCAAAAAAATATAACTTACCATCTCAAGTAGCAGATTTTATCGAAACTCATCATGGTACGTCTTTAACAAAATATTTTTACGTTTCATGGATAAATGCTAATCCTGGATTAGAACCAAATATGTCAAATTTTAAATATCCTGGTCCTAAGCCACATAGCATAGAAACTGCTGTTTTGATGATGGCTGATGCAATAGAAGCAGCTTCGAGAACTTTGCAAGATTATACTGTCGAAAATATTCAAAATACAGTTTCTAACATAATCGACTCTCAACTCAATGATGGTCAGTTTAATGAGGTTAATATTACGCTAGAACAAATTAATAAAGCTAAGAAAATATTTGCTGAAAAAATAAAAAATATTTATCATGCTCGCATAGTTTATCCCGAAATTAATTCAAAAGATTAATTAAAAACAATATATTTGCGGACTTTTAGTTATAACTATGTTTTCTTAGCTTTATGAAACTGAAAATAATATTTAACATCATAGCTTTATTTTTGGTTAGCAGTTTTGCATTTTCTCAAACTGCTAAGCTAACAGGCATAGTACATGACTCAAAATCAAAGGCTTTGCAATATGCAAATATTAGTGTTGTAGGACATTCAATAGGAACAACTAGCGATAAAAAAGGATATTTTGAATTAACAGTACCTGCTTCTGTTGATATAAATATTGAAGTTTCTTATTTAAGTTTTGAAACAGAAACATTTTTACTAAATTTAAATCCCAACGAAGTTTTTAATCTTGAAGTAGAATTATACGAAGCTGCTAATATTTTGCCAAGTGCAGAAATTAGTGCAAGTTCGGATAGACATGGAACTGCAATACGATTAAATCCTGAAATTTCTCTTAAAATTCCTACTATAGGTGGTTTCGAAGATATGTTAAAATCTTTACCTTCGGTTTCGTCTAATAATGAGCTTAGTTCGCAATATAGCGTAAGAGGTGGAAATTTTGATGAAAATTTAGTTTTTGTAAATGATATTGAAATTTTTAGACCTATTCTCGTTAGGTCGGGTCAACAAGAAGGAATGAGTTTTATTAATTCTGATATGGTTTCTGGTGTCGTGTTTTCTGCTGGTGGGTTCGAAGCACAATATGGAGACAAAATGTCATCTGTACTTGATATAAAATATAGAAAACCTTCGCAATTTGGAGGAAGTTTGATTGCTAGCCTGTTAGGAACAAATGTTCATGTCGAAGGTGTAAGCAAAAATCACCTTTTTAGATACAATACAGGACTTAGATATAAAACAACAAAATATGTTTTAGGAACTTTGGATACAGAAGGAAATTACGATCCTCAATTTTTTGACTTTCAAACATATTGTACTTACGATGTAAGTGATAAACTTGAATTAAGTTTTTTGGCAAATGCAAGTAGTAATGTTTTTAATTTTATTCCAGAAGATAGAGAAACTTCTTGGGGAACTTTAAACGAGGCTTTAAAAATTATGATGTATTTTGAAGGGCAAGAAAAAAATAAATTTCAAAATACTACAGGAGCTTTTACTGCAAAATATAAGAAAAATAAAAATTTAGATATGAAGTTTATTTTGTCTTCGTATTACGCTTTAGAACAAGAAACTTTCGACATTTTAGGGCAATATTATTTGAATGAATTAGATAAACAATTAGGTTCAGATAACTTAGGCGACAGCGTAGCAAACATAGGTATAGGTTCTTATCTAAATCATGCCAGGAATTATTTGAACGCTTATGTTACTTCATTCAAATATTTAGGAAATTATAAAACAGGAAATCACAGTTTTTTATGGGGAGCTCAATATAATTACGAAACCTTTGATTATTCTGTTCATGAATGGAATATGATAGATTCGGCGGGATATTCTTTAGGCTCTTATGGATATTCGCAACAGGAACTAATTCCAGAAAATCGGGATATTGTGCCTTTATTCCTAACCGATATTGATAATATGAAAATTTATAGCAACAGGTTAAATGCCTTTATTCAAGACTCGTATTTAATAAAACTTGATGCAGGAGAATTTTCTATGGGTGGGGGATTAAGATTTAATTATTGGAGCTTTAATCATGAATTTTTGATAAGTCCTCGTTTGAATATGGGATTTAAACCAAATTGCAAAAAAGATATTGTTTTTAGATTTTCTACAGGATTATATCATCAACCTGCATTTTTTAAGGAAATACGAAAATTAGATGGAAGTATTAACAGAGACATTAAAGCGCAATCTTCGTATCAAATTGTTGCAGGAGGCGATTATATTTTTAAGGCTTGGGGACGACCATTTAAACTTGTTACAGAAGCATATTATAAATATATGTATAATTTAATTCCTTATGATATTGATAATGTGAGGATTAAATATTATGGGGATAATTTATCTCGAGGTTATAGTATGGGATTTGAGGCAAAAATTAATGGAGAATTTGTTCCAGGAACTGAATCTTGGTTTAGCGTGGCAATTATGCAAACACAAGAAGATATTGAAGGCGATTTTTATAGAAAAAGATATGCTGATGGAACAATTGATACTATTTACTTAGATATGATACCTCGTCCAACTGACCAAAGACTTAATTTTGGAATATTTTTCCAAGATTATATTCCAAAACACGAAACTTGGCAAGCTTATATAAATTTATTGTTTGGAACAGGTTTGCCAGTTGAAAAAGCTAAAGAACCAGTAGCAAGATTTAAACCATATCGTCGAATAGACTTAGGTATTTCAAAACAATTGTTAGATGGTGAAAGTAAGTTTGCTACATCAAGGAAATTTTGGTCTAATTTTAAATCTATTTGGTTAAGTCTTGAGGCATTTAATTTAATAGATATTAAAAATGAAATTTCATACACTTTTGTAACCGACATACGTGGTTGGCAATATGGAGTTCCAAACTACTTAACAGGACGAAGATTTAATCTTAAATTAATGATTAAATTTTAAAACATTATCTAAAAATTAATTTTTTTAAATTTTTTTTGCAAAATTTTTTTTCTATAGTGTTGTTTTTCAAAAATTAATTATATTTGTATAAAAAATGTGAGAATAAATTTGAGCATATGAGCAAACCAAAAAAATATTATACTTTTTTAGATGCTTTTATAATAAATATATTTACATTTTTAGCTGTTTTGCTTTTATGGGCTATTATAGATTCTGTTGATCTGTTTAATCCTTTAGATGAGTTTTTTGATAATTTTGATTATACCGACTTATATTATTCAGAATTAAGACATAATGATATGGTTCCTGACACCAATATTTTTATTGTAAATATTGGTAATCTTAGTCGAGCAGAGTTGGCTAAACAAATTACAGTTCTTCAAAAATTTGAACCTAAAGTAATTGGCATAGATGCAGTTTTTGCCGAACAAAAAGGTATGGAAGATTATTTGTTAAGACAGGCTTTACATTTGAATAATAATGTTGTAATAGGAGGCTTTGGCGAGTTTGACGAAGATGATGAAGACGAAGCTATAGGTATAATAAGGTCAAATCCTTTTTTTGGAGAGTTGCCAATAGGACATTTGGAGTTTATTGCCGATCCAAAAATTGTTAGAGAGTTTGATAAGTTTATTAGATTTAACGATACTATAATTAATGCTTTTTCTTTAGAAATAATGAGTAAATATGACCCAAATGTATTTTTAGAATTTGCTCAACGTAAATCAAAAACAGAAATTATTAATTATAGAGCGGGTTATCATCCATATATAATTTTTGATTATGAAGAAATTTCAGATACAAATTCAAATTTAGAAATTATAAAAGATAAAATCGTGCTAATGGGTTATGTGAGAATGTATCAGGGAGCGCCAGCCGATACTGTTGATAGCCACTTTACACCTATAAAACGTTCAGAATATGGATATGCAGATACAAAAGGAATAGAAATTCATGCACATATTTTAAGTATGTTGCTTTCAAAAGATTATGTTGATAAAGTGCCAGATTGGGTAAATTATTTAATCGCTTTAATTATATGTCAATTATTTTTAATGTGGTTGGTTTATTACTATGTGCATGGGGCTAAATTATTTGATATATTATCAAAACCAATACAATTTTTATTAATTGTTTTAGTTTTATGGGCAACTTTTATGATTTTTGCAAAGTTTGGTATAAAAATTGATATGATACCATCAGTACTAACTTTGGTTTTATGTATAGAAGTGCTATATTTATACGAAGAAACATTAGAACTTTTTAAAATAGATTCATATTTAACACAAAACTTTAAATACACTAGAGATGAAAGAATTAAAAATTTTCGTTACATTGTTCGCCTTGAGTTTATTCGCAATAGGTTTAAACGCTCAAGAAAGCGAGTATAAGGTATTCTATTTTTCAGGCAGTCCTAAGATTGTTGAAAAAGGTAAAGAAATAAGTGTCAAACGAGATACTTATTTAAACTCTAAAGCAAGCATTAAACTTCCGGCAAATTCATATTTAGTTTTAACTAATAAAAATGAAGTGCCTATGGGGATTAGTAATCCTGGAACTTATAGTATTGCTGATTTAAACAAAATTTATGAAAATGTTGGTAACAGTAATTTGACACAAGAATTTTTTGATTATATTGCTAACAATATGATTCAAGAAAATGATAAAGCAAGACGTAGTGGGGGTGTTTATAGAGCTGTTGGTGATATTTTAATTGCTCCGTTTGATGAAGCTGTCTCATTGATTGATAGCCTTACGCTTACTTGGAAAAATCCAAAACAAAAGAAGTTGTATCTAAAGGTTTACAACCCCGGAAATTGGGAATTAATTTATAATATCCCAACAACAGACTCAACATATACTTTGTTTTATGAACCTCAAAAGTTTATTAAAGGTAGAGAATATGCATGGACTGTTTATCACGGCGAAGACCATCCACAACAAGGTACTATTCTTAGAGTTTTTACATTTGCTGATGATGCATGGAAAGAAGAATTTTATGATAAATTAAAAGTAATTAAAGAAAATGGTGAAAATGTAGAAATTAATAAGATAAAAACTTTAAGATTGTATTTGGATAATAATATTTATCCTTTAAGCGAGTAAGTTTTTTGTTTATACTAAGATAGTAAAATCATCTTTGTCGTCTAAAGCTGGAAAACTTTTTCGATACTCTTGAATAATATCAGTATCAAGAGTAGCTGTTATTATTTCTTCTTGTTCATCATTTGCTAATACGATATCTTCGCCCTTAGGGTCAATTATGCATGAGCCACCTGTGTAAAATAAGTTGTTTCCGTCTATTCCAATTCTGTTACAACCTACAACATAACAAAGATTTTCTATTGCTCTGGCTCTTAATAGTATGTCAAACATTTTACGTCTTGCTATGGGCCAAGATGCAACATTTATCATTAAATCGTAATTTTCTGTATTTCTGTTCCATACGGGGAAACGTAAATCGTAACATACTTGAAATAATATTTTAAATCCTCTAAATTCAAAAATAACTCTTTCACTACCTTTGGTAAACATTTCTCCTTCGCCACCAAGTTTGAATAAATGTCTTTTATTGTATTTTATAATTCTACCATCTGGTTTTACAAAGACAAAAACATTGTAGAATAAATCATTTTCTTTTAATATTAGCGAAGTCGCTATAGCAGCACCCGAAATTCTTGATATTTCACTAAGTGTCGTTAGGCTTATTCCGTTGTCATCTTCGGCACAACTATATACATTGTTTGTGAAGCCCGAATTAAACATTTCTGGCAGTACGTATAAGTCAGAGCCAGGATTTTGTAATATTAGCTTGTTGTATTTTTTTAGATTCTCTTCTGTATTTTCCCAAATAATATCGGTTTGTAAAACCGAAACTTTTAATTTACTCATAACCTGTTTCAAATTTATTTTTTCTTAGTCCAGTAATACCTATATAATGTTTTTTTAATCTTTCCATTATTTCCATATCGCTACCTTGCATGTCTAATAAGCCTATTACACCTAATGTTTTAGTTTTTTTATCTATAAATCCTATAACAACTGGCACATCGGCTTCTTTAGCAATTTTAATAAAACCTTTTTTCCAATTTTTAGTTTTTTTTCTTGTTCCTTCAGGTGTTATTACAAGATAAAATCTGTCTTTAGCTTCTTTAATTTTTTTAGTAAGCATATCTGCTATACCGTTTCTTTTTCCTCTATCAACAGGGATTCCTCCCCATTTTTTTAAAAAATATCCGAAAGGTCCCCAAAAGGCTTCTTTTTTTATTAAAATTTGTGGTTTGTATTTATATAAATTGAAATATAATTTTCCTAAAACAAAATCCCACATGCTTGTATGTGGTGCCATTAAAACTATTGCTTTTTTAACATCTGGGAATTCGTTATATTTCCATCTGTTTAGTTTGAAATATATCTTAGCAAATGCCTTCCTCATTATGTTTGATAATTAACTTATGGTTTTGTTTTAAAGATTCTATAAATTTTTCATACAAAGATAACCTAATTGTACAAATTATGCTACAGTTTTCTTGAAATTCTTGAGATATTATATTGGCTTCATAATCTTTAATAACTTTCATTACAAAGTTCATATCTTCGTAATCAAAAATAATTTCAATTTTTTTCTCTACATATTTTTTTATTATTTTAGCATTGTCTAAGGCGTTTTTAGCAGCAGTTTTGTAAGCATTTATTAATCCTGGTACGCCAAGTTTTGTTCCGCCAAAATATCTGACTACAACTATAAGTGTGTTTGTTAAATTCATTGAGCGAATTTGTCCCAATACTGGTGGTCCTGAACTATTTGATGGTTCGCCGTCGTCTGACGCTCTATAAGTTTCTTGATTAATTCCAATAATAAAAGCATACACATGATGTCGTGCATCAAAATATTTCTTTTTTAGATCGTTTAGATGTTGTTTTACTTCATCTTCGGAACTAACTTGAAAAGCAAAAGCTAAAAACTTGCTTGATTTTTCTGTAAAAATTCCTTCACTTGAGTTTGCTATAGTATAAAAAAAATCAGTTTCCATTAATTAAAAACATGATAGGCTTTTCAAAATAAATTTTAAGGTAAAATATGTAAGTTATCTTAGAAATGTTCAAAATCAAGTAGTTGAACATTTCTAAGACTGTTTTTACATTTTTAGTCTTTTTTCAATTTCTTCTACGTCTGCTTTAAACTTTTTATCTGTATCTATCAGATTATTAACAGTTTTGAAGGCGTGCAAAACAGTAGCGTGGTCTTTATTACCAATAGTTGCACCAATAGCTGCTAACGAAGATTTTGTCATTGTTTTTGCAAAATACATAGCTATTTGTCTGGCTTGTACTATTTCGCGTTTGCGTGTTTTTGAGCTAAGTGTTTCAACAGGCATTGAAAAATAGTTACAAACAACTTTTTGTATATAGTCAATAGAAACTTCTCTTCTTGTACTCTTAACTAATTTGTCTATCATGTCTTTAGCTAATTCTAAAGTAATTTCTTTTTTGTTAAGAGTTGATTGTGCTAGTAAAGAAACTAAAGCACCTTCGAGTTCGCGTATGTTGTTTGTGATATGAGAAGCAATGTATTCAAGAATTTCTTCTTTAATATCAATACCGTCTTTATATGTTTTTTTCTTTAAAATTTTAATTCTAGTTTCAAAGTCTGGTTCTTGTAAATCTGCAGATAAACCCCATTTGAATCTTGACAGTAGTCTTTGTTCCATACCATTTAGTTCTACTGGTGGCTTGTCTGATGTTAAAACCAATTGTTTTCCATGTTGATGTAGGTGGTTAAAAATATGGAAAAATACTTCTTGAGTTCCTTCTTTTTTAGAGAAATATTGAACATCGTCAACTATGAGAACATCAATCATTTGGTAGAAATGAATAAAATCATTTCTATTATTATTTCTTGTAGCTTCCATATATTGAGTTAAAAACTTGTTTGCGTCAACATATAGAACTACTTTTTCGGGCATTATTTTTTTAACTTCTATTCCAATAGATTGAGCTAGATGTGTTTTGCCTAAGCCAGAATTTCCGTAAATAAATAAAGGGTTAAAAGCTGTTCCGCCAGGATTTTGAGCAACAGCATATCCAGCTGAACGAGCTAAACGATTGCATTCGCCTTCAACAAAGTTGTCAAAAGTATATTCTAGGTTTAGATTTGGATCTACGTGCATTTTTTTGATGCCAGGAATAATAAAAGGATTTACAATAGCATTGGCTTCTAAATCAAGTGGCACTTGCACAGGACGATTTGTTATTGGAATTTTATCACTAGAAGGCTTTCTAAGTACATAGGTTTTATCGGAGTTAGAACCATTTTCTATAACTACATGATATTCTAGTTTAGCACCAGCGCCAATTACTTTATTTAAAGTTTTTTTAAGTAAGTCAAGAAAATTTTCTTCAATAAATTCATAAAAAAACTCGCTTGGAACTTGAATGGCTAAAACCTTATCTTTAATTTCTAACGGAATAATAGGTTCAAACCATGTTTGGTAACTAACTTTAGGCACATTGTCTTTAATGATCTGCAAACACTTTCCCCAAATTTCTTCACACTTTTTTACCATTTCATTAAATAGCTTTTAATTAATTTTAAATTTAATAAATTTATTTAAAGCAGCCTTTTTTTTGCTTTTAAAATTATAATCAAAATTTTATCTCTTCAAAACAAAAATTAGCAAAAAAAATTAACAAACTTATTGTCAGAGAGTTTGCTAATTTTTGTTTTTGTTTAAGCAATAAAAATATGCTCTTCAAAACAAGGGCTAAAATAAGACTTTTTTTTGTCAAACAAAACATTTTTAAACATTTTTTTGAAAAAAAAATAAAAAAACTGTATTTATGTCATTATCAGTTATTAAGCGGTGTTAGCTATAATATTACTTCCATTATACATATATAGAGATTTAGTTTTCAAGTTGTTATATTTATTAATCGAAAATATGTGTTATTTTTAGGTCATTTTACATCTGTAAAAATAAAATATAAAAAAAATTATAGTTAAAAATATAGATTAGCATAATTTGTTTAAATTTACAAAAAAAGATTTTATGGAGAATAGACTTTGTATTTTTTGTAGTTCGAGCAATGATTTAGAGCCAAGATACTATAAGTTAGCAGAAGAATTGGTTTTAGAAATTAAACAATCAAATTGTACTATAATGCATGGAGCAGGCTGTATAGGACTAATGGGTAGCTTGTTGAATGCTGCTACTGAAAATAATGTGGACATTATTGGAGTAGTGCCAGAAAAATTAAATAAGCCACATATTGTAGATTCAAAAAATCAAAAATTGGTTGTAACTAAAGATATGAAAGATAGAAAGGAATATTTAAGAGAAAATTCTTCTGCTTTTATTGCATTACCAGGAGGTTTTGGTACTTTGGAGGAAATTCTTGAAGTGATAACTTTAAAACAATTAAAATATCATAATAAAGCTATTGTTTTTATAAATGCATACGGATATTTTGATAATTTATTTAAACAATTTGAATATATGTTTGAAACAAATTTTGCTAATCATAACTATAGAAATCTGTATTTTGTTGCAAATTCGCCACGCGAAGCAATAGATTATATTAATAATTATACTCATCAAAATATTTATGATAAATATTTAAGAGAATAAAAATATATTTTTTATGAGAAATCCTTTTCCTGAAGAATTTTATAAAAAAAGAACAAAACCTTGGACACCTGATGTTAGAGGTGATTTTTTTAGAGATCAAACTGCAATAATTCATTCTACAGTTTTTAGAAGATTAAAAAATAAAACTCAAGTATTTTTTGCACCTGAAAATGATCATATTTGTACTAGAATAGAACATGTTTTGCATGTGGCAACAATAGCAGCAAGTATTTGTAAGGGCTTAAATCAATATTCTTATGAACTTGATGTCGAAATGGCTTATGCAATTGGATTAGGACATGATTTAGGACATACTCCTTTTGGTCATGCAGGCGAAAAAGCTTTAAACAAAATTTTGGGTGGAAATAATGCTTTTATTCATGAAATAAATTCTTATCGTCAAGCAGAATGTCTTGCAAATAAAGGAAAAGGACTGAATTTGTCTTATGGTGTTAAAGATGGAATAATTTGCCATAATGGAGAAAAAGATGAACAATATCTCGAACCTTCAAAAACACCAAATGTATTAGATGAAATTAAAGATAGGAGAGTAGTTGCAACAAGTTACGAAGGTTGTGTAATGAGATTTGCTGATAAAATAGCTTATCTTGGTAGAGATATAGAAGATGCTTTTGCTGCAGGATTTATAAGCGAAAAAGATATTCCAGCAGATGTGAAAGAAGCACTTGGAAATAGAAATGGACAGATTATTAATAATTTAATTATTGATATAGTTGAAAATTCTAAAGATTCAAAAAAAATCGGCTTCTCGGATCGTACCTATGAATTTGTAACAAAACTCAAACATTTTAATTATAAATATATTTATAGTCATCACAAATTGCAAACCTATGATTTGTTTTGTGATAATATTATAAAATCTTTGTATGAACACTTGATGAATTTAATAAATAAATTTGCTTGTGAATTTCATAAATATTCTGAAAGCGAAATTGAATTAGACAGAAATTTCGGAAATTATTTAAGAGATATGTCTGAATTTTATGCTAAAACAAAAGATAACAATTCACAGATTGTAACAGACTATATCGCTGGAATGACAGATGTTTTTGCCTTAGAATCAATAAAACAAATTACTATTCCAAAACCTATACATTTTGCATGATGAAAGATTCAAAGTACGAAATATTAAAAATAGATTTCACATCAAATAGTGATTATGACTTGTTTTTCGATATTATTACTAATAAAATTAATTCTATTGAGGATATTGAAAAATCATATCGTAAAAAAATAATAATTTGTGCAGTAGAACTAATTCAAAATAATATAATACACAATTGTAAGGCAAATTCGCGAGTTGAAATATCTAAAACAAATGATTTTATTATTTTAGATTATATTCAATCTACAGATAAGCAGAAATATGAAAATTTAATAAAGAAAATAGATTTAGTAAATAAAATGAATTTTGAGAATATTAGTTTAAAAATTAAGGAAAATATTGAAAATAGTAAATCTAATCTCGGAAGCGGTAACGGGTTGCTTACTTGTAGATTGAAAACTAAAAATTTTGTAAATATTAAATTGATAGAAACCAATTCCGAAAATGAATATAAATTTATAATAAGATTAAAATTTGATTGTTATGAAAGCACAAATCCTAGCTCAGGCAAAAACACCATTGGTTGAAAAAGACTTAGAATTAAATTTAATTAGAATAGTTGGTGTTCTTATTCCAGAAAATCCTATGCCCTTTTTTGAATCGCTTTACTCTTTTACGGAAGAATTTGTACAAAAGACAAAAAAGCTTAATTTACATGTTGACTTAGAATATTTTAATACAAGTTCAGCTCGATATTTTTATGATTATTTGAAAAAGGTAATGCAAATCAGTGAATTGCAACTTACTTGGTTTTACGATTCTGATGATGAAGATATTTTGGAAAGTGGGCAAGAATTTGAAGAATTATGCAAAATAAAATTTGAGTTTGTGGAAAAGTAAAATTTCACTCTAATTTTTTAGAAATAATATTCAATTTTGTGAATAGCTTCGGGTAGAGCAAATAGCACGACTCTGTCATTTGCTTTAATTTGTGTGTCACCCATAGCAATAAAACTTTTTTTACCTCTAACTATACCGCCAATAATAACGCCTTCGGGGAAATTTATATCTTTAAGTCGGTTTTGGGTTATAATTGCATTTTTTGAAGCTACAAACTCTAAAACTTCTGCATCTGTTCCTGTTAAGCATTTTATTGAAGTAACTTCTGCCTTCATAGTTTGAGTATAAATATTACTTGCGGCAATTAGTTTTTTATTTATAATTGTATCTATACCCATTTTTGAGGCTATATCTATATAATCTAAATTTTCTATTTCGGCAAATGTTTGTTTTACACCATATCTTTTTGCCAAAATGCAAGTTATAAGATTTGTTTCAGAGTCTCCTGTAACGGCAACAAAAGCATCGCATTTTTCTAAACCAGCTTCTAACAACAGGTCTGTGTCGCGACCGTTACCATTGATTATCATGGTGTTTGGTAGCATTTCAACAAGTTTCAAGCATTTTTCAGGGTCAGATTCTATAATTTTTACTTTGAGTTGTTGTGAAATATATTTTGATGCTTTTATGCTAATTCTGCTACCTCCAAGGAATATAACATTATTAATGTCATGTCTTTCTTTTCCAAAAATTTTCAACAAATCTTTAACACCATCTGGGGTCGAGATTATATAAACTGAGTCACCTTCTTGTAAGATATCTTTTCCTCTTGGAATTATTGTTTCCTCTAAACGTTTGATGGCAACAGCTCTAAAGCTTTTATTATGTACGAGTTTTGACGTATCCATTAAATTTAAATTGAGGATAGGGCTGTTTTTGTCTAGTTTTATTACAAATAAGGTTAGTTTACCACCTGAAAATTCAAAAATTTCTGTTGTTCCAGTTTGTTTTATAACGCCAACAACTTCTTTTGCTGCTAAAAGTTCGGGGTAAATCATTTTATCTATTCCCAAATTTATGAAATTAAGTTTGTTCAATGGGTTTAAATACTCCATGTTGTTAACTCTGGCTATGGTTTTTTTTGCGCCAAGTTTTTTTGCAAAAATGCAAGATAAAATATTGGTGTCTTGAGAGTTAGTTACAGCTATGTATAGGTCGGAAGTGTGTGTATTTACACTTTTTAAAACTGAAAAGTTTGTGCAATCTCCACTAACAGTCATTAAATCATAAGAAGAAGTGTCAACTTCTTTAATTATTGTGTCGTTAATATCAATTAAAGAAACGTCATGGTTTTCTTTCACAAGCATTTTAGCTAAATATAGACCAATTTCTCCAGCTCCGGAAATTACTATTTGCATTTTTTTGTTTTTAACTTATAAATATTTTTCGAAAATAGCTTCCATTTTTTTATAATATCTAGTACAAAAATTGTTGGTATCAGAAATTTTCAAACTATTTATTCTGATGATAAAATAATCTAGTAGTAGGTTATTATAACTTGTGGTTTCAATATCATCAATTGTTTTGTCTATTTTAATTTTTGATTTTAATTTTTCAAGATAATTACTAGCAATATCTTTAGGAATAACCGCTCCTCCTTCGTTAGGGTAGAGGAAGAAAATAATATTGTTTGAATCTTTGTTGAAAATATCAGGCTGTATATCTTCATTGCAGTAGCACAATACAAATAGCCCTGGTAAATTAATTGGGAAAATTGGAATTTGTAGATTATTAGCGAGCATACAGTATAATACAGTTATGTTTGGTGCTAAAAATTTTTTATTGCTAATACAGTAAGTTATACTTAATGCATCTGGTTTGATTTCTTTTGTTTTTAGTTTATTGAATCCTAATTCTTTAAAAATAACGGTGTTTAGAACGCTTATTTTTTCAATATTTGTGAGATATTCACTGATTTCTAACCATACCGAAGTTTTTATCTTTTCATATTTATCGTTAAGTTCTTTAATATCTATATCTCTATTAAAGAATTTTTCGAGTAAAAAAACTCCTTCAGAAAAATTTGCTTTAGTATTTGTTAAATATTCTATAAATTTAGTTTCAAAACTTTTCCAAAAAATTTCGTCTAAAATATCTTCTGATCTTTGCAAAGCCAAATCGTTAGATGATAGGGCATGATAATTTTCTAAATAAATTTTAAAAAGTTCTCCATAGCTAACAATTTTATCTTTAACTATTGAAAACACTTTTTCGTCAGGGTCTTCTAGTAATTTTAGTAATGATGTTATTTTATTTTTATCCATTTAATTATTCTTCTAATCTTGTAACTTTATCAACTCCATCAATTCTTAGCAAATCTTTAATAATATCTTCTAAATCTTGAGAGTTGTGAACATATAAAATTATTTCTCCACTAAAAATTTCGTCATCTGTATTAAAACTGAGAGATTTTATGTTTACTCTTGAGTCTAATGAAATCACTTTGGTAATTTTGTTTAACATTCCAAGTTTATCCATACCTTCTAGTTGTATTTTTGCTTTAAAAGATTGAAGTTTGTAGCTAGTCCATTTTACGGAAATAATTCTATCTCCTTGAGTTGCAGCAAGGTTTGTTAGTCTTTCACAAATTCTTTTATGAATTATTATAGATTCGTTAGGATTAATAAAGCCAGCGACTTCGTCTCCAGGTATTGGGTTGCAACATTTTGCTAAAGTAATTCGCTTAGTGTCAACATTATCATCAATAATAAGAGTGTTTTTTTTATTTATAGGTTGGTTAGTTCTAAATTTTGGAATACTAAGCCTCCAATAACTTGCAAATGTTTTAAAGGTTTTAGCTGCTTGTTTTTCTAGGTCGTCTATTTGAATAAGTCCAGAGCCAATTTTAAAATAAAAATCTTCTTTATGTGGCGTATTATATGTTTTTCTAAGTTCTTTAAAACGTTTATGGTCTAATTTTAAGTTTAATTCTCTTACTTTTTTTATAAATATTTCTTGTCCTTTATCAATATGATATCGTCTATCTTCTCTTAAAGAGCTTTTAATTCTATTTTTAGCTTTTGTTGTAATTGCAAAATTTAGCCATTCTCTTTTTGGAGATTGCTTATCGGAAGTGAGAATTTCTACTTGGTCTCCACTTTTTAAGACATGAGAAAGAGGTTTTAATTGGTGATTTACTTTTGCGGCAATGGCTTTGTTACCAACTTCCGTATGGATTTCGTATGCAAAATCGATAACAGTGGCACCTGAAGGTATTTTTTTTATTTCTCCTCGTGGAGTAAAAACATAAACTTCTTTAGTGAAAATATTCATTTTAACGTCATCTAAAAAAGATAGCGTGTCGTTAACATTATTTTCTAAAGTTTGATTTAAAGTGTTTATGAGATTATCTAAATTTCCTAATGCATCTTTATTATTTGCTTTGTATTTCCAATGCGAAGCTAGTCCTTTTTCGGCAATATCGTTCATTTTTCTACTTCTAATTTGAACTTCAATCCAGTCGCCATTTGGTCCCATTACTGTAACATGGAGAGCTTCGTATCCATTTGCTTTAGGTTTTGCTACCCAGTCGCGAACTCTGTCTTCTAAATGTGGATAAATATTTGTTATTAATGCCATTATATGATAACATTTAGCTCTTGCTTTGGAATCGGGATAGTCGTCTGGGTGGTCAAATATAATTCTGATTGCAAATAAATCATAAATTTCTTCAAAAGGAACATTTTTTGTTTTCATCTTATTCCAAATGGAGTAGATAGATTTTGTCCTTCCTATAATACTAGCATTAATATTTTCTTCTTCCAAGACCTTTTGAATAGGAAGTTTTATTTTTTCAATGTATTTATTTCTTTCTTCTTCGGTTTCTGTAAATTTCTTACTTATTTCCCAATAAATCAGTGGGTGTTCGTATTTTAAAGCTAAATCTTCTAATTCAGTTTTTATAGCATATAAACCTAAACGATGAGCTAACGGGGCATATAAGTAAGTTGTTTCGCTTGCTATTTTTATTTGTTTATATTCAGGCATAGAATCTAAAGTACGCATGTTGTGAAGTCTGTCTGCTAATTTTATAAAAATCACTCTAATGTCTTGTGACATTGTTAAAATCATTCTTCTAAAATTTTCGACTTGTAAGCTTGCGTCTTTGTCTAAAATATTTGCTATTTTTGTTAGTCCACCAACAATTCCAGCTATTGAAGGACCAAAAAGAGTTTCTATATCATTTAATGTGTAATCTGTATCTTCTACAACATCGTGTAATAAAGCACTAACAATTGATTTTACTCCTAATCCTATTTCTGAGGCAACAATCATTGCAACCGCAATTGGATGAGTGAAATAAGGCTCGCCAGATTTTCTTCTCATTTTTGAATGAGCTTCGTTTGCTAAATCAAAGGCTTTGCGCACTAAATCTATATCATCTTGAGATCTCAAGCGTTTCGACACCTTTATAAGCTCATCAAACTGTGCTTCAATCCATATTTCTTCTTCTTTTGTTAGTCCCATATACAAAGATAAAACAAAGTTTTTTGTTTACAAAAATAATAAAAATTTAGAAAATATTATTTTATAAATAGAAAGAAAATACCAGTTTTAATGTGTTGTTTATCATTAAAATCAAAATATTTTACATAATAAGTGTAGTATTGAGAAGGGGCTGTATGTGTTTTATTTATAGTGCCATCCCAAGCTTCTTGAGGTTTATTAGTCTCAAACACTTTCATTCCGAATCTATTATAAACGCTAAACTCATATGGTTCATCTTGAATAAAGGATATAATAGGTTTAAAGACTTTATTTTCAGGTTCTAGAGATGATGCGTTAAATGCATTAGGTATCCAAAATACAGGCTCATGATAAACACAAGCAATATTTGAACGGCTACGCTCTTTGTTTAAAGTTGGCATATCTCCTTGTTTTTCAATGGCTTCAACATAATAGCAATATTTATTTGAAATATGTATTTTTAAATTATGACAATATTTTACATACCATTCAATATTATATGTGTAGTTAAATAAATTATTTGGAGTTACGTCAATTTCAGCTTCAATGTCATCGAAAATTCGATATATTTTATAATTAAAAACTCCATTTAGCCATTGTTCGTATTCGTTCCAGTTTAAATAATGATTCAAATCTTCTCCGGTTTCTGCTTTTAATACAATATTACAAGCATAGTTTGAATAGGCGTTAATATCTCCGCAAGGATTGACCGATGCTATCCTGTAATAAAAAACTTCATTGTTTGTGTCTATCTCATTGTCTGAAGCTAATATAACATCAAGTCCACTATTTGGAATAATTTTTATTGTTTTATAACCTCCGTCAGCACTTTTTGCTCTTTGTATTCTATATTCAGAAATTTCAGCAGTATTATCCACAACAAATTTTAAGTCTATTTTGTTATTGTTTACGCTTGCGTGGCTAGCTATTAAAAAAGTTGGTGCGCTATATGCTTCTGTTTTTACATTAACAGAATTTGAACTAGCTTTGTAGTCTTCAGAACTAACAGCTTCAATATAATAGTAATATTCAGTATGTGGTTCTAAATCTTCATCTTCATAGCTTGTTTTATCTCCAGAAATTTTAGTGAGTCGTTCGTAAGTTTCACCACTTTTTCTTCTATAAATATTATATTCTTTTACTGTCTGCCAGCCTTCATATTCTGTCCAAGTTAAACTAACATTTTTATCACAAATATCATAGTCATGAGTTAAATAAATTGTAGTATGAGGAGCGGTAATATTGCTTTTATAATATTGATTATCAAAAGAAACTAGTCTAAATTTTTCAGATTTTTGATAATTGCCTAGACCTTGATATGTAAATTCGGTAGTTTCTCTTCCCCAAACAGTATCTATAGTTTCTGTGATAGAATTAATTATTTGATAAACAATATATCCTTGTACATCAAGCGAATCGCTAGGCAACCATTTTATATGTACGCTAGTTGGGTTCGATTCAGGAATAATTGAGGCTGAAACAAATTTAGGTGCATCAGGAATATCAATTTGTCCTAGTACTATGCTTGAGATTGTTAGAGATAATATGATGAAAAAAAATATTTTTTTAATCATTGTTTAGTCAAAAAATATTTAAAATTAAATTAATTCAAAAATAATAAATTTTATAATAGCCATGAAAATCACTATAGAATTTTAATAAAAAATGATTGATTATCTAAATTTTTTTGTTCAAATCCCATTTTTTTCAAATATCTTGAATGTCCTTTGTGGTATGATTTAGTTAAAAGTTTGTCTATACCTAGTTTTTTAAAATAACCTGTGTTTTGTTTATAAATATATTTTCCAATGACTTCATTTCTATAAGTAGGTTTAGTGTAATCTACTTCAATAAGCATTTCGTTTTTATTTATCTTAGCGATTAAAATTCCTGCCATGTCTGCATTTAGCATCATTAAAAAACAACGTTGTCCTTTTTCGGCTTGGTAAAAAGGGAAAAAACTATAAATATCTCTTTTATAATTATTAATAAATTCCTGAATATAAGCATTATTAAATTCGACTTCCAATAGTTTTATTGTAGATTTTGTTTTTGATTTTTTTATAATGAAAATAATATGAGATATTATTCCTAAGGCTGCTACAATCCCAATAGGGTAGAATGGGCGTAAAAAAGAATATACAACAATAGCAATAAGCGATATGAAAATTACATGTTGTTTAAATACTTTTCTATTGCTTATAAATCCTGCTGTTAGAGTTAAGCTGGCTATAACTATTATTATATCAATATATTCCATAAAAAAAGCACCGCAAAAGTATGCTTTTTTTTAGTTTAAACCAAGTGTTTTAGACTTGAAGTTTAAATTTTATACTTTTACGGTGCTTTTAATTATTTAGGTAGGTTTACATCTTTACAATTTTCATAATATAAATATTCTCATTGTCTTGTAGTTTAATAAAAATGTTACCTTTAGCAAAATTAGACATATCTAAAGTTTGTATTGAGTCATAAATTTTACCAGTTTGTAACACTTTGCCATTAACGTCAAATATTTCATAATTTGTATTTTGACAATTTTGAATGTTTAAGATATTTTTAGTTGGGTTAGGGAAGATATTGATTTTACCATAACCAAAATCTTCAACATAGCTTTCAGAAACTTTTACTCTAAATGATTGTTCTACTTCATGGATTCCATCAGAAGCTTGGATTTTAATTTGATATCCAATTGTACTCTTTTCAGTTGGAGTTCCAGTTACTTTACCGGTTCCATCACCATTATCAACAAATTCAGCCCAATCTGGAAGTGTTGTTGCACTTAGTGTAATTGCATCGCCATCGGCATCTGTAGCTTCAACATTATATTCGTAAAGTACGTATTGCATTCCGCTTGTAACTGGCTCTGAAACAAACTCAGGAGGAGTGTTTGTAGTATGAACAGTTATTGTAAATACTTGTTCTCCAATATCTTCACCATTAGATGCACGTAAAGTTACGTTAAATTCTTGGCTTTCTTGAGTTATGGTAGGCGCTGTTCCTGTTAAAGTTGCAGTACCGTCTCCATTATCGGTTAGTTCTAGCCATTCAGGTTTTTCTTGAGCAGTTATTGTTAATTCAAGTTCATTAGGATCTTCAGCCACAATGTTATAAGTGTATTCTTCACCTTCATTAATATTTGTAACTGGTAATGAAGTGAAATATGGATTGTTTTGATTTGGTATTCCTAACCATTTGTAAATACCGCTAGAGTTTTCGTCCATATTAAATCCTCCTGCCCAGCCTGTGTTTTGGTTAAACATTTTTACGTTTGTATATTGAACAGAGTCGTCAAGCATTTCCCAAGTAGTTCCATAATCTAGACTATAAACAGAGTAGTTGGCTTCTATAGTTTGTGAAATTTTAACACCAACATACATTCCTGGTTTTCCTGGTACAGCAGAGATGTCGGTTAGATATTGGTCTTCAACAGTAATAACTTCCCAATTTTCACCACCGTCATTAGTTCTTATTAGTTTCCAGCTTTGTATAGCTCCTGTAGTTTGGTTATATGTTGCACAAATAGCAACACCATTATTTTCATCGGCAAATGAGATAGAGCTTACGTTACTTTGTCCAGTTGCATAAGCAGTCCAAGTTTGACCTTTATCGGTTGAGCGATAAACTCTACCAGTACTAGTTCCAAACCAAGTATTGTCTCCAAGTGCACAATTAACTCCTGTCCAACCCATTTCATTTGATTGTGGATCAGGAATATTATTGCCATCTATAAGCGTCCAGTTTTCGCCACCATCATTTGTTAAATAAAGTTCAAATTCGCCATTTACAGGGTCTCCAATGCAATATCCATCATTTTCGTTAAACATATGTACTCCATTACAGAAACTAGCAGAGTTGTCAAATGCAGCACTTGCTTGATGTGTCCAAGTTTCGCCACCGTCTGTAGTTTTGTAAATTCCTCCACCTCCATTAGTAGCGTCATAAAGAGCTACCCAAGCGTTCATATCATCAATTGCAGAAATGTCTCCAGGAGAAAGGTTTTCAGGAACATCTAATGTGTTTGGTATCCAAGTTGTTCCACCATCACCAGTTTTGGCAAAGTCGCGAGTTATGCCACCGCCAGTTCCATCATAAGTTAAAACCCATGCTGTATTATCGTTAGCTATATCAGTTTGGAAAACACCTCTGTAAGGACTAGGAAAGCGAGTATGTTGTTCTAACCAAGCACTTTCGGCAAGGGCACCGCTTTGTCCAACAAGAATAAGTGTAGTTTTTATTTCAGTATCTGTATTATCGTCATCATCAGTTACTGTTAAAGTAACAGCATATACTCCAGCAGTTGGATAAGTAATTCCGCTTGGATTTTGTTCTGTACTTGTTGCAGGAGTACCACCTTCAAATTCCCAAGACCATGAAGTTGGGGTACCTATACTTAAATCATTAAAGTCAACAGTTCCGCCTTCTGGTATTACAACTGCAGAAGCTTCAAAATCGGCAACTAAAGGAGCATCTGCAAGTGCGGCAGCTGCCGAAACAGCAGCATAAGCATTTATTCTACCTGCACCAATTTGTCCAATATAATCAGCATTTTGAGCATCAACATTATCGCAAGTATTTTTTAAAATTGCTATTAGTTCTTCTGGAGTTAAATTTGGATTTGCAGAAAGCATTAAACCACATAATCCAGAAGTAATAGGAGCTGCCATAGATGTTCCTTGCATAAGGTCGTATTTGCCTTCAACACCATAAGAACCGGCACCACCAGTTGAGCCTGTTAGCGCTCCCCAGACACTAGCTGCATCATTATATGTAGTACTTAGAATAGTAAAAGCTCCTATTCCCATTAATCCTTGAGTAGCATAACCTCCTGGTGATAAAACATCTATCCATTCTCCATAGTTTGAAAAATCAGATTTATTATCACCAATATCACATGAGCCTACAGCTATAACATGGTTTAAAGCTGCTGGATAACCAACATAGTTTATAGGAATATCAGGATTCATTTGAGACTCCATGCCATTTCCATTATTTCCTGCTGCACCAACAAGAACACAGCCTTTGTTATATGCGTAGTTTACAATGTTTTGCATTGTTTGGAAAAACATTGGACTTCCCCAAGACATGTTTATAACATCAGCTCCATTATCTGCTGCCCAAACTATTGCTTCAAAGCCAGCTGCCATTGCTTGTCCATCACTGGCATCATCTCCAAGTTTTACAGCCATAATGCTAACATTACCACCTATAGATGAAACGCCAATGCCATTGTCAAAACCAGCAGCAATAAGTCCTGCTGAATGAGTTCCATGAGACCAAATATATGTAGCCTCTGGTGGGTTTGGGTCATCGTCTCCATTTCCAAGATCTACTGCAATGGTAACTTTTCCTTGTAAATCAGGGTGGTCAATCCAAATAGCATTGTCTAAAACAGCTACAACAATATTAGTATCTCCAGTTGTAATATCCCAAGCCTGTTCAGCATTTATTAAGTTTAGATGCCAGCTGGAATTAGCTGAACCTAACATTGTAGCAGATAGATCCACATTGTAATAAGGATCGTCTGGAACATAAGAAATGAAAAACAAAGGAGCAGGCTCAGCATATTCTATATCTGGCATAGAATTCAAATCATCAAGCAAATCCTTTATTTGTGCATGTTCACTAAAATCAAGTCTGAAAGTTCTTTGTAAAATATCACTTTCAGCACTTTTAAATGACATAATCATTTCAGTTATTCCATACTTAGTAATTAAATTTTCTAAGAAATAAACATCTTTAGGATTGATGCTTCCGTCTTCGTTAGGAAAATTTAAGTTCACATGGTCTGAAACTTTAAAGTAAATTCTACCGTCAACCCAGAGAGAGTTTACTTTTTGACCAAAGAGATTAGTAGAAAACGTTAGTAGTAAGAAAAACATACTAAACACGAGCAAGATTTTTTTCATGATAATAAAATTTATTAGTTATTCTTAAATTGTTTTAAATATTTAGTCCAAAAATATATTATATTTTTTAAAAAACAAAATTTTTTAAAGTTTATTTGCACAAATAATATGACGTTTCCCTAAAGGACCTGAAAATCTTTTTACTTCAAATCCAGCTTGGCGTAGAGCTTGCTTTACAATACCTTTACTAGAATATGTTACTAAATATGAGTTTGATGACATGTTCTCGAAAAGTTTTTTAAAAATTTCTGTAGTCCATAGTTCAGGCTGTGTTTTGGGAGAAAATGCATCAAAATAAATTAAATTGTAAATTTTGTTTAATCTTACTTTTTCAAGTTCTATTTTTTCTTTAAAAAGTTGAAAATTCTCTGAAATTATTACTTTTTCTTCCCATTTTTCATAAAAATTTGGATTAAATTCAATATTATTTTCTAAAAGCTCAAAATGATTTATTGCTTTAGCTGTTTTTAAATCTATTGGATTTGTATCAATTCCATGATAATAAATTTTGTTATTTAGCTTTTGATTTTCATACCAAGTTAAAATAGCATTTAAGCCACTTCCATACCCGATTTCCAAAATATTCAAATTTTGATGTTCAAATTTTTTTAAGCCTAAATTTATAAAAATATGCACAGCTTCCGTAAATACACCATTAATATTACCATAATGTTCATTATGTTTTTCAGAATATAATGTTTTTGAGCCGTCAGCTGTGTTTATTATTTTGAGATTCACTGAATTATATGATTTTTTAATAAATTGTTTAAAATTTTTTTACAAAATTATTTATTTTTTGAATAGTTATAAGATAAAATTTACTTAATTTTGGCAAGTTTAATTAAAAGTTTTAAAACTAAGTTATTATGAGAAGTTTTTACATTATTTTATTCGTGTTATGTGCTAATTTATTGTCTGCTCAAATAAATACAGGTGTTTTACCAGTAAGTTTTGAGCAAAATTTAAGTTTAGAGCAAGTTGACCATATTAATTTATATCCTCCAAGTATGGAACTTATTCGCTCCGAAGATGCTGAAGATGAAAAAAATGGAGTTGCTATGAAGGTCGCTCGCTTGATTCCTTTTACTGCTAATGTTGATAATTCTGGTACATGGGAGCGTACTTCTGATGGGAAGAACATATGGAGATTGCGGATTTCGAGCGATGGAGCTAAATCTTGTATTTTATATTTTGATGAATTTGATTTACCACAAGGAAGTGAACTTTTTGTTTATAATCCTGACAGAACTGTTGTTTTAGGTCCTTATACCTCTGCAGATAATGATGATGGTGGCTCTTATGCTATAGGTGCGATTTCTGGACAAGAATTAATAATAGAATATATTGCTCCTCTATCAAAATCATTAACAGGACAAATAACAATAGTTAAGCCAATTATTGAAATGAGTGCTTTCGCATATTTTTATCGTGGAGCAGAGCTTTTTGATAGTCGTGCTACTGGTTTTGGTGCATCAGGTTCTTGTATGGTAAATGCAAATTGTAGTGAAGGTAATAATTGGAGAGCTCAGCAAAAAGGAGTTGCTAGAATTTATATGGTTGACGGTTGGTATGTGAGCTATTGTTCAGGCACTTTGGTAAATAATACAAATAATGACCAAACACCATATTTTTTAACTGCTGATCATTGTGGCGGTTCAAGTTCTGATTCTGAATTTGGACAATGGATATTTAATTTTAAGTATGAAAGTTCTGGTTGTAATGCAACAAGCGAACCTAGTAGTGCTAATGTAACAGGTTGCACAAAAAAAGCTCGTGGACCACTAAATGGAGGTTCTGATTTTTTACTTTTACAACTTAATACAACTTCGGCGAATTTAAAAAATATAGGTGTTGTTTATAATGGTTGGACTACTTCTACACTTGCTAGCCCAAGTGGAGTTTCTTTCCATCATCCAAGCGGAGATATTAAGAAAATTAGTACTTACACATCATCATTAGTTTCAATGACTTATAATGGTGGTGCTGGAAATATGGGAGCAACTGGAGCTCATTGGAGGGTGATTTGGGCTTCAACAACAAACGGACATGGTGTTACTGAAGGTGGTTCGTCAGGTTCTCCTATTTTCAATAATAATGGCTTAGTTGTTGGAACTTTGTCTGGTGGTTCTTCAGATTGTGGTAATTCTACTTCACCTGATTTGTATGGAAAATTCTCTTATCACTGGACTTCAAACGGAACTACTAATGATAAGCAATTAAAACCTTGGCTAGCACCAGGTAGTGATGCAACTTCTTGTGATTATTTAGATCCTAATAACGTGGGATTAGTTTGTAATTTTTCAGGAACACCAACAATTGTAACAGCAGGTAATTCTGTTAGTTTTACTGATTTGTCAACAGGTGGAACTATAACAAGTCGTTCGTGGTCTTTCCCTGGTGGAAGTCCTTCAAGCTCAACAGTTGCTTCACCAACAATTACCTACAATACTCCAGGAACTTATAATGTAACTTTAACTATTACCGCTGGTTCACAAAATGCAACAGAAACAAAAAATGGATATATTACTGTTGTTCAGTCAGGTGGTAGCGGTGGTTTTACTTATGATTTTGAAGCTTGCACAAATTTTGCAGTTGACCAATTTTCACCTTGCACAACTTATGACGGAGATGGTAGCCCGACTTACGGTATTCAAAATGTAACTTTTGAAAATTCAGGTTATACAGGTGCTTTTATTGCTTTTAATTCTTCTGCAACAAATCCTTCTCTTGCCGGAGGAAACTGGGATGCACACGGAGGTAGTAAATGTGGGGCTTGTTTTGCTGCTGTACTTCCAGCACAAGGTGGCTCAGGTCCTAATAATGATTGGTTTATAACACCTAAGATAAATTTAGAATCAAATTCTAGTTTTAGCTTTTGGGCAAAAACAGCTAATGATTCTTATGGAAAAGATAGATTTAATGTTTTAATTTCTACAACAAATAATAATATTTCAAGTTTTACAAAAATTTCCACAGGAACTTATACAGAAGCTCCTACAACTTGGACAAAATATACTTATAATTTGAATGCTTATAACGGACAAGGGGTTTATCTAGCTATCCAATGTGTCTCTAATGATGCTTTTGCATTTATGATAGATGATATTGAAATTTTAACTTCTTCAGGTGGATCTCAAAATCTTGTTGCTGATTTTTCAGGAACACCAACAACTGTAACTGCAGGTAATACTGTTAGTTTTACTGATTTGTCAACAGGAGGAACAATAACAAGTCGTTCGTGGTCTTTCCCTGGTGGAAGTCCTTCAAGTTCTACGGCAGCTTCACCAACAATCACTTATAATACTCCAGGAACTTATAATGTAAGTTTAACTGTTAGTAATGGTTCACAAAATGCAACAGAAACAAAAAATGGATATATTACCGTTGTTCAGTCAGGTATTAACGGTGGCTTTACTTATGATTTTGAGGCTTGTACAAACTTTGCAGTAGATCAATTTAGCCCTTGCACAACTCATGACGGAGATGGAAGTCAAACTTACGGTATTCAAAATGTAGAGTTTGAAAATGCAGGTTATATAGGTGCTTTTATTGCTTTTAATGCTTCTGCAACAAATCCTTCCCTCGCTGGAGGAAATTGGAATGCACATGGAGGAAGTAAATATGGTGCTTGTTTCGCTGCAACAACGCCTCCTAACAATGATTGGTTTATAACACCTAAGATAAATTTAGAATCAAATTCTAGTTTTAGTTTTTGGGCAAAATCAATTACAGAAGAACATGGCAAAGAAAGATTTAATGTTTTAATTTCTACAACAAATAATAATATTTCAAGTTTTACAAAAATTTCTACAGGAACTTATACAGAAGCTCCAGCAACTTGGACAAAATATACTTATGATTTGAATGCCTATAATGGACAAGGAGTTTATCTAGCTATTCAATGTGTTTCTAATGATGCTTTTGTATTTATGATAGATGATATTGAAATTTTAACTTCATCAGGTGGTACAGTTACAGCTCCTGTCGCTAATTTTACAGCAAATCCAACTTCGGGATGTGCTCCATTAACAGTAAGTTTCTCTGATCAATCAAGCAATAATCCAACTTCATGGTCTTGGAGTTTTAATGGCGCTTTGCCAAGTTCTAGCGTTTCGCCAAATCCTACTGTTATATATAACACTCCAGGAATATACTCTGTTACTTTAACAGCAAGCAATGCTGGCGGTAGCAATACAAAAACAATGACAAACTACATTACAGTAAACGATTGCTCACCTGTTAATGATAATCTTATTTCTAAGATTTCTATTTATCCTAATCCAACAGATGGAATTGTTAATATAGATATTCCAGAAAATAAAGCAATAGTTAGGATAAGTGATATTTTAGGTAAAGTTGTTAAAGTTGTAAACTTGAATTCAAATCAATCAAGTATAGATTTAAGCTCTTTAAAATCTGGAATGTATTTTATCGAAATTCAGTTGTCTGAAACAAAACATACTTCAAAGCTAACTATACAATAATACTCAGTTAAAAGTTAAAAGTTTAAAGTTTAAAGTGGCTGACGCATAATCAGTTAAAAGTTAAAAGTTTAAAGTTAAAAGCGATGCACTGAAAGTAGTTGAAGTGTTAAAAGAGTTTTTATTTATTAATATTGCTTTGAAATTTTTTAAATTATTTTTTCTTCCAAACATTTCTATTTTAATATTGTTATTAAATAGGTGGGCGTATAAAAATATTAAAAATATTAATTGTATTTTTGCAAATTATTAAAATTGAAACTTTAATTGTTTAGAATGGAAAAAGAACAAGATAAAGTGTTGCGAGAAGTAACCGAAAGCGATTATAAGTATGGTTTTGTTACTGATATAGATGCAGATGAAATTCCTAAAGGACTTACTCACGAAACTATTCGCTTGATTTCTAAAAAGAAAAACGAGCCTGATTGGATGTTGGAATTTAGACTTAAAGCTTTTGAAAAGTGGTTGACAATGAAAATGCCAAATTGGGCACATTTGAATATTCCAGAAATTGATTATCAAGATATTATTTACTATTCAGCACCTAAACAAGAACCAAAATATACTAGTTTAGATGAAATTGACCCCGAAATTAAAGCTACTTTTGATAAATTAGGCATTCCTTTAGATGAGCAGAAACGTTTGTCAGGAGTGGCTGTAGATGTGGTAATGGATTCGGTTTCGGTTAAGACTACTTTTCAAGAAACATTAGCTGAAAAAGGAATAATTTTCTGCTCATTTTCTGATGCTGTGCAAAATCACCCTGATTTAGTTAAAAAATATATGGGTTCTGTTGTACCTTATGGAGATAATTTTTTTGCTGCTTTAAACTCAGCTGTTTTTAGCGATGGCTCGTTTTGTTATATTCCAAAAGGTGTACGCTGTCCAATGGAATTGTCAACTTATTTTAGAATAAATGCAATGAACACTGGACAGTTCGAAAGAACTTTGATTATTGCTGAGGAAGGTTCTTATGTAAGCTATATGGAAGGTTGCACAGCACCAATACGTGACGAAAATCAACTTCATGCTGCTATAGTTGAAATTATTGCAATGAAAGATGCTGAAGTGAAATATTCAACAGTGCAAAATTGGTATCCAGGAAATAAAGAGGGGCAAGGTGGTGTTTATAACTTTGTTACAAAACGTGCAATTTGTAAGGGCGATAATTCAAAAGTTAGCTGGGCACAAGTAGAAACTGGCTCAGCAATTACTTGGAAATATCCTAGCACAATTTTAAAAGGCGATAATTCTGCTTCAGAATTTTATTCAGTAGCAGTTACAAATAATTTTCAACAAGCCGATACTGGAACAAAAATGATACATCTTGGAAAAAATACAAGCTCTATAATAGTATCTAAAGGTATTTCGGCTGGAAAAAGCGAAAATTCTTATCGTGGATTGGTGAAAGTTGGAAAAAATGCAGAAAATGCAAGAAATTTCTCACAATGCGACTCTTTACTTTTAGGAGATAAATGTGGTGCTCATACTTTTCCTTATATTGATGTAGATAATGATACAGCAGTTGTAGAACACGAAGCTACTACATCAAAAATTAGTGAAGACCAAATTTTTTATTGCAATCAAAGAGGAATTTCAACCGAAGATGCAATAGGATTGATAGTAAATGGTTATGCCAAAGAAGTTATAAATAAGCTACCAATGGAATTTGCTGTAGAAGCACAAAAATTATTACAAATTAGTTTGGAAGGAAGTGTTGGATAAAATTTTAAAAATAAATTAAATAATAATAAAAAAACATATAATATGTTAGTTATTAAGAACTTACATGCAGAAGTAAGCGGAAAGAAAATTTTAAAAGGATTAAGTCTTGAAGTTAAACCTGGCGAAATTCACGCCATAATGGGACCTAATGGTTCAGGAAAATCAACTTTGTCGGCTGTGCTTACAGGTAACGAAAACTATATTGTTACCGAAGGTGAAATTTATTACGAAGGGAAAAATTTGTTCGATTTGAATGTTGAAGAAAGAGCAAAAGCTGGTATTTTTCTAAGTTTTCAATATCCTGTCGAAATTCCCGGTGTAAGTATGATTAACTTTATGAAAACAGCAGTTAATGAACAGCGTAAATTTAAAAATTTACCACCAATGTCAAGTGGCGAGTTTTTAAAATATATGCGTGAAATGAAAGATCTTGTAGAATTAAAAAGCGATTTAGCTAATCGTTCGGTAAATGTTGGCTTTTCGGGAGGCGAAAAAAAGAGAAATGAAATTTTTCAAATGGCTATGTTAAAACCAAAACTCGCAATTCTTGACGAAACAGACTCTGGGCTTGATATTGACGCTCTTAGAGTTGTGGCTAATGGAGTTAATAAACTTAAAACTCCAGAAAATTCTGCTATAGTTATCACTCACTATCAACGTCTGTTAGACTTTATTGTACCTGATTTTGTTCATGTCTTGTATGATGGTAAAATTGTAAAATCGGCAGGCAAAGAACTTGCGCTTGAGTTAGAAGAAAAAGGTTATAGCTGGATAAAAGAAGAATTAGGAGAATAAAACAAACTATTATGGATATTCAAAAAACTTACGAAAAATATATAAATGTTTTTGAAGAATTTAAGGATAATTTAAAAAATAATGAGTCCGAAAAGCTTTTTAATTATAGAAAAAATGCTTTTGAAATTTTTCAAAAACTTGGAATTCCTGATAATAAGAACGAGAATTATAGAAATGCTGGAATAGCTGATATTCTGAATAAAGATTATGAATTTTCCATAGAATCGCGTGGTGCTGTTGTGAATTTGAATGAGTTTTTTAAATGTGAAGTAGAAAATTTAGATACTCATGTTGTACTTTTATCTAACGGCGAATATTATAAAGATAATGAACCAATTACAGATTTGAATAAAGGAGTAATAATCTGTGGTTTACAAGAAGCAAAAGCAAAATATTCTGAAATTATTGAAAAATATTATAATCAATATCCAAGCGAAATAGAAGATGGCTTTGTAGCTTTAAATACAATGTTTGCTCAAGATGGCGTTTTTATATATGTGCCAGATAATATAGAAGTAAATAAAACTATTCAATTAGTAAATCTTACACATGGTTTTGGAAATAAAAATATTTTTAAACGCAATCTTTTTGTTCTTGGAAAAAATTCTAAGCTTTCTCTTGTAATTTGTGATCATACTCTAAACATGAGTAATAATTTTGTTGTTGACATTACAGAATCTTATGTTGGCGAAAATTCTCAATTAGATTACCACACTATACAAAACGAACCAAATAAATCGGGAGTTATTAATTCTCATTTTATTAATTTAGAAAAATATTCTCGTTGCAATTCTTTTGTAATTTCTCTGCATGGTGGAATTTTAAGAAACAATGTATTTGCAAAACTTGCAGGCGAAAATTCAGAAGCTAATCTTTATGGTTTAAATCTTACCGACAAAGACCAACGTGTTGATAATTTTACTTTAATAGACCATGTTGTGCCAAATTGCATGAGCAATGAACTTTATAAAGGAATTTTAGACGAACATGCACAAGGCTCTTTCTTAGGAAGAATACTTGTAAGAAAAAATGCTCAAAAAACAGAAGCTTATCAAACAAATAATAACTTGTGCCTTACTCCTCAAACTAAGATGAGAACAAGACCACAGTTGGAAATTTATGCAGATGATGTAAAATGTTCGCATGGAGCTACTGTGGGACAGCTTGGACAAGATGCACTAATGTATTTGCGACAAAGAGGAATTGATGCAAGAGAGGCTAAACTTATGTTGATGTTTGCTTTTGCTAATGATGTCTTGCTAAAAGTAGATATTCTGCCTCTTAGAGAAAGAATTGCAAACTTAATTGATTCAAGACTTCGTGGAGAATTTTCATTCTGCGACCATTGTTTACTTAATTGTAAATCAAGAAGTTAGGGTTTGTCCTTTTCAAAATAATAAATAAACAAATTTTGGTTGAAAACATTTTTAAGTTTTTTTTGTCTTTTATTTAGATTAAATTAAATTTGCAAAATGGTCGCTCAACAAAATATAGAGTTAAACAAAGAATATACTGTAAGTAAAATTACTGGTAGATGGGGCATAAGGCGGCGTATTAGCAAGCTTGGAATTAGTCCTAAGACTGAATTAATTTTTACTAAAGAAAGTAAATCAGGCTATTATAAATTTAATTTTGTTGGTTGTAAGCGAAAAAAACGACTTCCAGCAAATTATTTGAGATTTATAAAATTAGTTGAATCAGATAATCCTCAACTTCAAGAAATTTTGGCTGAAGATCATGCGGAAATAGTGATTGATGTATTTTCTAATGAAGAAAATTCTGATACAAATATTTTTGAAAATCAAACAGAATATAAATTTAAAGGATATAATTTTTCTATAAACTATTTGCCTAAAGTTTCAACTATTTATGGAGATGATTATCCGCGTAAAAGACTTAGAAATAAAGTGTTAACAGATTTTCCTGATGTTTTTTTGGGAATAGTTGATTTTGAAAACTTAGAAGCAGATTTGAATTTAGTAACTCAGTTTATAGATATGGATGCTAAAATAGTTTTGGCATTGCGTAATTATAATCCTGAGTCTGGCTCATATCAAGCTGATTTTGATTTATTAAGTAAACTTCTCGGCTTACCTATTATTAATTATTCCGAATTGGAAGAAGAAAATTCTGCACGAGAAAAGATTTTAGAAACTCTAATCAAAACTCATCAAAATACAGAGCCTTATGTGCGACATATTTACATAAACTATGGAAGGCAAGTTGAGCAATCTATTTCTAAATTAAAAAAACTTTTAAAACGCAGTTCTAAGGCTGATTATATAGCATCGCCTCGTTATTTATCAATAGGTTTATTAGAAAAAGATAATTTAATATATAGATTATTCGATGGCTTGCCTTGCCAAAATAAAATTAGGCGAAAAGCTAATTCTGAAATAAAAAGATTAGAAAATCTTCATAATAATCATGTTTTTAATATAGTTAAAAACGCTCGTAAAGCCTATGTAAATGGTGCAATAACGGAAATTACTTCTGGTGAAAAAACAGATACGAGGTCTGAAAAGCTTGATAAAATTTTAACTCATAAATTTTGGGGAATTCCAATCTTTTTAGCTTTTATGGGATTAACATTTTTCGCCACTTTCGAACTTGGAAAATATCCAATGGAATGGTTGGAAAATGGAATAGATTCTTTATCGAAATATTTAGCTAATGTAATGAAACCTGGCTTCTTTAAAGATTTGGTGCTTGATGGAGCAATAGGTGGAGTAGGAGGCGTGTTAGTATTTTTACCAAATATTTTCATTCTATTTTTCTTTATAGGTATTTTGGAAAATACAGGATATATGTCGCGGGCAGCATTTTTGATGGATAAATATATGCACAAAATAGGCTTGCATGGAAAATCATTTATCCCAATGATTATGGGATTTGGTTGTACTGTGCCAGCGATTATGAGTACTAAAATCTTAGAAAATAGACGGGATAGAATTTTGACTATGATGATTTTGCCTTTTATGTCGTGTTCGGCTAAATTGCCTGTTTATATTCTAATGATTTCTGCATTTTTTCCTGAGCATCCTGTTTTAATTTTATTTGGAATTTATTTATTTGGAATAATTTTAGCTCTTATTGTTTCTAAATTTTTTAGTAAAACAATTTTAAAACAAAAAGAAGCTCCTTTTGTTATGGAGCTTTTGCCATATCGTAAACCTACAGCAAAATTACTTTTAGTTTACACATGGGATAGAGGCAAAGAATATTTGAAAAAAATTGCAGGAGTAATATTAATAGGTTCTATTATTATTTGGCTTTTGGGATATTTTCCAAAAAATATTGATTATTCAAAAGATTATGAATCATTAATTGCAAAAGAACAGAAACAAGAACAACCAAATGCGGAAAAAATTCATGAGTTAGAGTTCCAAAAACGTAGCGAAGAACACGAAAAATCTTATATAGGAAAAATAGGTCATTTTGTAGCACCTGTTATGGAACCACTTGGCTTTGATTGGAAAATGAGCGTTTCTATTCTTGCTGGCATTGCAGGTAAAGAAATTACAGTAAGCACAATGGGAGTCCTCTATCAAGCTGATGAAGACTTAGAATCAGGCTCTTTGCAAAATAAACTTAAAGCCGAGACTTATGCATTTGGTGAAAAAGCAGGCGAAAAAGTTTATAATAAAGCTGTAGCTTTAGCATTTATATTGTTTATTTTAATTTATTTTCCTTGTATAGCAACAATCTCAGCTATTTGGAAAGAATCAAAACTTAAATGGGCAATTTTTTCAGGAATTTACACAACTGCAATTGCTTGGGTTGTTGGTTTTGCAGCTTATCAGATTGCAAAATATTTTATATAAATTTAAAAATATAAAAATGAAAAAACTAATATTTTATGTTTTTTTGGGAATTTCGATTAATGCGTTTTCTCAAAATTCAAATTTAACATATTTACAAGGAAATATTATTGCAAATCAAGATTCAATCGAAATTATAATTTCTATTGATGAAAATAATTCAGCCTATTTGTTTGTTCCTGAGCAATTTCTTTACAAAATGGAATCTAACGATACTTTTTATGGTGGAGATAGTTTGTTTTGTAATTTTAAGAAAATACCTGCGAGTTTTTGTGGAAAATTAATTGATGAAACACAAACTTTTTCAGGAGTTTGGAAGCAAGGAAAATCAGAATTAAAAACTGAGTTGAAAATTACTGATAATTCTGAATTTGCATTTTTAAATCGTCCTCAAACACCAGAACCACCATTCCCTTATTTAGAAAAAAATATTTGTGTTGAAAATTTAAAAGGAAATTCTGTTTTATGCGGAAGTTTAACTATTCCAGACACTTTAAAATCATATCCTTTGGTAATTTTAGTAAGCGGTTCGGGAGCTCAAGATAGAAACGAAGAAATTGCAGGACATAAAACTTTTATGGTAATTGCAGACTACTTAACACAAAATGGAATAGCTGTGTTTAGATATGATGATAGAGGCATAGCTGAATCAAAGGGCGATTTTGCAAATTCTACAACTTATGATTTTATGACAGATACTGAGGCTGTATTAAATTATTTTTATGATTTCCCAAATATCGACAAAACAAATATTGGAGTTTTAGGACATAGCGAAGGTGGACTGATTGCTTTTATGTTAGCAGCAAAAGAAACAAAAAAGTTAAATTTTATAATTAGTCTTGCAGGTCCTGGAGTGCCAATTAAAGAGCTTTTGGTTCAGCAATTGAAAGATGTAAATAAAAGTTTTAATTTTCCTGATGAGCATATTGAAGTTATGTGCGAAATGCAATCCGAAATTCTTGATATAGCAACAAAAAATGTGGATATGTATGAGTTGCGAAAAAATATTAAAATTATTTACGATAAATATGCTCAGCATTTTACCGAAGAAGAAAGACAAAAATATCAAATTGGAGATGCTGCAATAAATGTTGCTGTTATGCAATTATCATCGCCTTGGATGAAATATTTTATAAAAATTGACCCAGGCAAATATATTAAGAAAGTAAAATGCAGGGTTTTATCTATAAATGGTTCTACTGACTTGCAAGTAAAAATGGAAGATAACTTAAATAGTATTGAAAAGAATTTAAAAACTAAAAAAGAAGTACAAATTGTTGCTATTGAAGGTCTTAACCATTTATTCCAAAAATCAGAAACTGGTGCAATTAGTGAATATTATACAATTCAAAACACTATAGAACAACTTGTTTTAGATAAAATTGTTGAGTTTATAAAGTAAAAAGTTTTTAAAGATCATAAAGGCGTTAATTTTTATTACTATCTCCGCTCGCTCGGATTTGTAATCCGAGCGAGCGTCATGGTTGTTGGAGCGAGCTAATCGTAGCTTAATTCGAGCAAGCGAAGAAGTGTGTACGATTCAATAAACTCGTTTAAAAGTTTTTAAGCTTTAAAAATTTGAAAAAAAATAGTAATAGATTGATTTTTCCATTAAAAATAATTATATTTGTTTTATTAATTCATTGACAGATTAAGAACTATTTTTATGAGAAGAACATTAAATCTATTAAGAAAGCAAATAAGGAAAATAACACCTGGACTTGATAATTCTGAACAGGTTAACTATAATAAATTATTTGAGGGAATTCGTGGCTTTAAAGCTAATGAACATATTCCTAAAAGGAGTTTTTCGAGCAATTAGGTAAACATCAAAATCCGCATACCTTATATATTGGTTGTTCCGATTCTCGTGTAGTGCCAAACTTGGTTACTGGAACTATTCCTGGTGAGTTATTTGTTGTTCGTAACATAGGCAATTTTGTGCCTTATTATGATAGACGTTCAAATACTTTTGTTGCTACTTCAGCGGTAATTGAATATGCTGTTAAGCAGTTGAAAGTCAATCACATAATCGTTTGTGGACATTCTAATTGTGGAGGTTGTGAAGCAATATATCACAGCGATAAGGATATGAAACAACTACCACACACAAAAAAATGGTTGGAATTAGCAGCACCTGTAAAGAAAATTGTAGATGAACAAATAGCAAAAAAAATAATCTCAGAAGAAGATAGAAGTGTTTATACAGAAAAGATGAATGTGCTTGTACAAATTGACCATTTAATGCGATATCCATATATACGAAAAGCTGTGAAAAATGGCGATATTACCATAATGGGCTGGTGGTACAATATAGAAGAAGGCGAAATCTATGACTACGACTTTGAACTAAAGAGATTTATAAAAGTGGAGTAATATTATTTTATAAATCTTATTTCTCAATCAATTTTTCATAAGTTTTTTCCACAATATAGTTTAATTCTGTGTAAAAATTTTCTATTTCTGATTTAGGAGTTGTTTTATTTCGCCATTTAGCTAATTTTTTTTCTGTTTCATCAAAAATGTTCCTTTCAATAGGTTCAATAATTTGAATATATCCATTATTTTCTTTATTTACCAATTTAGAAATTTGTAAATAGTGGTATCCGTCTGGGTTGTCTATTGGGTAACATTTTTTAAATAGCTTCATATTGTAATGATTTAGCTTTGAGTTTTTTAACGAATCATTGTAAATTACTGCATTTGGTAATTCTGATTCGCTTGCCCATAGTGGCAAAGCAATACATGTGTTAGGATAGCCTATCATTGTCCACATTGTAGTAAATTGTGGTGCTTCATTATTTTTAACACCTTGAATAACAATACATGAAGCAGAACCGTAGCTTGTAATTAAGTTGTCGGAATGTATAAATTTATCGCTTGCAGTTTCTTTTTCGTAAATTTCTCTGTAATCATTTTTTGTAATAGGATTATATAAACATCTTGAGAATTTTTGTATTATATCGCGATAATCTATAGAATTTTCTTTTATTGCTTTATCAAAAATAAGTTTTGCAGTTTGCAATCTTACAAAGCCGTATCCAATATTTGGTTTTCCTGTTTCAGAAAAATTTGTTCTTAAAATAAAACCTTCTGGAGCAATGTTTGAGTCGTTTGCATCATATTTTGTCCAAGTATAATTATTTACTTCGTAAAAAGCAGCACCGCCTTTAGCATCAATTACTCCAAAATGAGTAGCTAATCCCATAGGTTTTGGAGTGCTGTTTAACAAATTTTCAAAATCTTCTAAATCTTTGCATGTTTCTAAAGCTTTTTTCATAAAATAGCCTTCTTTATCTTTAACTTTTGCACTGTCGTTTAGATTTACGTTAAATGAAGCACTATTCATAATTGCAAAACCTAATTCATTGTTACCGCCCCAAACTTCTTTACCTAAACTGTCAATTGAATTTACAATTCCTATAAAAGCATATTTCCCTTTTTCGGCAGGAAATTTTTTAGCATAGTTTTCTAAAAAATCAGTATCTCTCAATTTCCAAATTATAGGACGACCATCTTTAGTAGCTTTGCCTGATATTACAGCAGTTGTACAGCAATACGCATTTTCTAAAAATAATGAAAAGATTATAGCGAAAAAATATTTCAGATGTTTCATAAAACAAATATATTAACAAACATTGCGAAAATACATAAAATTAGAAGATACTTGGTTTATTTCCGCACTTTTTTATTGATAATTGAAGCATAAAAACAAAATATTTTTATAATTTGAGCGTTTAAAACTAAAAAATAAGAAAATGAAAGCTAAAATCATTAAAATAATATTACCAACAATACTTGGAATATTTACCGTGCTTGGAGTTTTAGTAATTCTCAATTTTATTATTTACGATGGAGATGCCTTTAGCAAACCTGATAATGGCTTTTTTACAATATTTGTACCTATAAGCATATTTATTGCAATGACAATTCAATTAGTGTTAACACTGCCTTTTTGGGAAAAATTCAAGTCTTATAAAAAAGTTTGGGGATTAACACTTTTTCAATTTACTACAATACTTTGCATTATATCAGGATTAATTTTTGGATTAGTATTTTGGGAAAGAAGCTTTGGCTTTGGTGAATTTGTTGCAGTTTCTATAACTGGCATTATTGCTTTCGCCATATACTGGACAGTAAACTTAATAACAATAAAACAAATTGAAAAATTGTAGTATAATAATATTTTTAATTATGCCTAAATTCTATTTTTTACTTTGTCTTAGTTTTTTTATTTTATTTCTTTCATGTGAAAATAAAAATGATGAGTTTAATCTTCAAACTGGTGATTTGTTATTTTCTGTAGGGAAGGAGGAGTCTGGTTTACATAATGCTATTCAAAGCTCGACAGGACAAAACACAGAACTTGCTTTTACTCATGTTGGAATTGTTAGTGTTGAGAATGAAAAAACTTATGTGTTGGAATCAATTCCTTTTAGTGGAGTTGTTAAAACGCCTTTGGAAGATTATTTTGAAAATTCTGCATTTATCGATAATAAATATTTAATTGCAGTAGGAAGGTTGAAAAAAGAATTTGAATACATTATCCCAAGCGCAATAAAAAATGCTGAGAAAAATTTAGGCAAAAAATACGATTATGCTTATGATGAAAGCAACGATGAATTTTATTGTAGTGAGTTAGTTCGCTTTGCATATTTAGATTCACTTCAAAATCCAATTTTCGAATCTTTATCAATGACTTTCAAAAATTCTAAAACCGATAGCATTGATGCTTACTGGGTGCAACATTTTGAAAAATTAGACAAACCCATACCCGAAGGTGAACCAGGCACAAATCCAGCCGATATGAGCAAATCACCGGTTATAGAAATAGTTTATAAGTATTATTAAAAGGCTAAGCAACTTTACTAACTTTTGCTTTCAGCTCTAACGGACAAAAATAAAGGTGGATTAGAAGTGTTCAAATGCAAGGCATCTGAGATTGAGGACAAAGGAGCGTACCAGATGTACGTGACTGAGTCCGAATATCGAAAGCAACGAAGCAGTTGAGCACTTATGAGACACCGTCAACTTTACAAACTGTTGTCCGTTAATAACTCAAATCAAAACACTTCCTAAATCAAATTCAATTAATTATCATTGTAAAAAATAAATACGGTGAATAAACAACTGAAAAAATTAGCCGGTCAAACTGTGATTTATGGATTTAGCAGTGTTTTGGGACGCTTGCTCAACTATTTATTAGTTCCACTCTATACGCGTTTGTTCTTGCCCGAAGTTTATGGAATTGTTACTGAATTATACGCTTATGTAACTTTTCTGTTGATACTTTTAACTTATGGAATGGAAACTGGCTTGTTTAGGTTTGGCAACGATAAACAAAACTTTAACAAAGTCTATTCTTCAATACTTTTTAGTTTAACTGTTACTTCCAGTATTTTTATAATTATAGTCTTAGTCTTTTTAGAGCCTATAGCATCTGCAATGCAATATTCAGAACATCCCGAATATATTTTGTGGATGGCACTTATTGTTGCTTTAGACGCATTTACTTCAATTCCATTTGCAAGACTTAGGTTAGAAAATAAAGCATGGAAATTTGCAATTATAAAACTTATAAATATTTGTACTAACATAGGATTTAATTTATTCTTCCTAATTTATTGTCCAAAACTTTTAAACTCAAATCCTGATTCATTTATACTAAATATTTATTCTCCAAATATTGGTGTCGGCTATGTGTTTATATCAAATTTATTAGCAAATATTATCACGTTAATAATATTGTTACCAGAGATATTTAATGTAAAAATTAAAGTTGATTTTAAACTTCTAAAAACAATTTTAAAATATTCTTTACCTTTATTGGTAGCAGGTTTTGCAGGAATGATAAATGAAACTTTAGATAGAGTTATGTTAAAACATTTGGTGCCAGAAGAATTAAATCCTATGGCTCAACTTGGAATTTATGGTGCAAACTATAAATTAGCTGTTTTAATGACGCTTTTTATCCAAATGTTTAGATACGCTGCAGAACCTTTCTTTTTCCAAAATAAAAATGAAAGTAATGCTCGCCAACTTTATGCAAAAGCAACAAAATATTTTATAATCTTTGGCTTGATGATATTTTTAGGCGTAATGTTTTATATTGATATTATAAAATATTTTATTTCCCCTAATTATCACGAAGGTTTGAAAGTCGTACCAATATTATTAATAGCAAATTTATTTTTAGGAATTTTCTTTAATTTTTCAATTTGGTACAAACTAAACGACATGACAAAATACGGAGCTTGGCTTGCAATATTTGGAGCAGTTATAACTATTGTTTTAAATTTAGTGTTAGTTCCAATTTACGGCTATGTTGGTGCTGCATGGGCTACACTTGTTTGTTACTTCTTAATGACATTACTTTCTTTCTACTGGGGACAAAAATATTATAAAGTACCTTATGAAGTTGGAAATGGCGTGTTCTATTTTGTTTTAGCTTTGAGTTTGTATTTTGTTAGTGTATTCCTAAAACCAGAATCTCAAACTTTAGTTTATGTTCTAAATACTTGCCTTTTACTTGTGTTTGTTACAATTTTTGTTGTTAAAGAAAAATTTTGGAGAGAATTTGTAAAAGTTAAATAAAAATAGAAAATATTTTAATATTTTTAAATAGGGTAGAGCCATAATAATAAAAAAAAGGTGCGAAGAAAAATTCAACGCACCTTAAAACAACCTATATGAAAACAAAAAATAAAAAACTAAAACCTATTTGAATACGTATCTTTATTGTCCCCAAAAGAGTCAACTCCTTCGTCGCTAATTGCGTAAGTGCATTTTTCGCCTAAAACTTTTGAAAACATTATTTTTTTTGCTTTTCCGTTACTGTCTATCATCTTAACACAAGCTAAATTATCATCAACATTTTCTGCATTAAGATTTTCGTAACAAATTGGGCAAATAAAATTTACGTGGTCGCCTTCTTCAAAATCCACATTGTCATTTTTTCTAAAACTGTAATTACCAAGTTCTGCACTTAATAATACTATAGCAGAATCGCCTTTGTTATTTTTAGTTAAAAACACAATTTCATTATCAATACTTAGATAACCATTGCATTTAGGACAAATATAATTTTTCATATTTTAATGTCTTTTGTTGGTAACAAAGGTAGAAAAATATTTTAATAAAACAAAATTATTGAGATGTTTTTTTAATGGGTAGATTCATTCTTAAGTAATTATTTTTTCCAATCTATGTGACCGTTTATTCCATATTTTTCAAATACTTTTAAAATCTCGGCAGAAAATTCATTTAATGTTTTTTCTCCTTTACGTTTTGTTAATTCATAGAGATTGATAAACATTTTCTTTGCGGTTTCAGTTTGATTTAGGTTTTTCTTTAAAAAATTGTGTTGTGAGCATAGAACTTGACCGTTTTCAATAGTTGCTTTACCTCCTTTATCCTTAGGAATAATATGATCAATATGTAACTCAACTTTATCTTTTATACCTTTACCACAAACGACACATTTATATCCATCTTTTTCTAATATTTTTTTCTTTTGTGCAGCTGTGAAATTTTCTTGTTTTTTACTTTTAGCAAAACTAGGCTCGTATCTATAAACTCCTTTGTCTATTTTTATCAAAAAGCCTTTTTGATATAGCGAACGTATTGCACGATCGGGATCGCGGAAAACTTTTCCTGTTTGTTTTTTCCATTCAGAAACAACCCAATCTACAACTTTGGGATGTGGAATATCTTTTTTAGGATTTTTAATAAAATATTCCTTTACTAAATCTATTTGTGTTAATTTTTTCTTTGTCATATTTTAAAATCTAAGACTCCTGTTTCTTTTAAAATTCTATTTTTAGCTAATTTGCAATAGCTTTTATCAATTTCTATTCCTATAGCTCTTCTTTCTAAGTTTGAAGCAACAAACAGTGTCGTTCCACTGCCAGCAAATGGGTCAAAAATTAAATCATCTACATAACTGAACAATTTTATGCAACGATATGGTAATTCTTTTGGGAAAGGGGCAGGATGTCCGACTCGTTTTTTACTTTCTCCATTAAATGTCCATACTCCATTTGTCCACGCTTTAAATTCATCTGATGTAATATCTGATATTTTACTTCCATTAGTTTTTTTCCATTCGTCTTTGTATAAAACTACTATCAATTCCACAGGTGCTATAACAACAGGAGCAGAAGCAGACTTCCAACTTCCCCATGCCGTTCTGCGCGAAATGTTACCTTCGTTCCAAACGATTGTAGATTTGTATTTCCAGCCAACTTTTTGTGCAATTTTTGTTAAATCTGCTCCAACAGCTCGATTGCCACCTTTGTTCTTATCTAATGGGATGTTTAGGCAAAAACGAGCTTGTGCCTTACTCCATTTAAAACAATTTGATAACCATTGTTCTGAAAAATTTAGATATTGTTCGTAACTTAACTCGTCATCATTTGAATTGTATTCTATTCCAACATTATACGGTGGAGAAGTTACAATTAAATCAATAAACTCTTCTTTGAAAAGGTTTTTATCTAGAATATCATTGTTGTAAAGTAAAGTATTCTTGTGTCTAAAATATTCATTCATAAGCGGTGTCAATTAATTAAGCATTACAAAGATACAATCTTATAGGATAAAAAGAAATATTTTACTAAATTAATTATAAAAGTATTAAATAAGTAAGCATATGTTTTTTTGTGAAAAATCATATTCCAAAATTAGCAAATTTTTTAATATTATGAATTAAATTTATCAATAATACTTAGTTTACATTAATTAAATTAGTACAATCTAAAAAACATTATATTTGCGACATAAATTATTGGAAAATTTAAAGATGAAGTGCAAAATTTTAAGTCTGTTTTTGTGTTTTCCTTTGCTTATGTTGGCTCAGCAAAAACCATCTCAGCAATGGCTCGACCAAAAGTTTTCAATGTTTATACATTTTGGACTTTATTCTGTTTATGGTGGAGTATATGATGGAAAACCTGTAGAGCGTGGTTATAGCGAGCAAATACAATCTTTCGCTGGAATTTTTAGCGATTGGTATGGAAATACTGCAAAGCAATTTAATCCAACAAAATGGAATCCAGATGAAATTGTGAAATTGGCAAAAGATGCAGGAATGCGTTCAATTGTTTTTACATCTAAACATCACGATGGTTTTTGCATGTATCATTCTCAATACACCGATTTCAATATTGTTGATGCTACTCCTTATGGAAGAGATCTAATGAAAGAATTAGCCGATGCTTGTAAAAGAGGAGGTGTTGATTTTGCTGTTTATTACTCTCTTATTGATTGGAAGTATCCTCATGCTTATCCTATTTCGAGCCATAATGCCGATCCATTGACCGATGAACATTACGAATTTAACAAAAAACAAGTGGAAGAAATTATGACTAATTACGGTGATATTTCTGAAATTTGGTTCGATATGGGTTCGCTTACACCTGCACAGAGTAAAGGTTTGTATGACTTGGTCAACCGTTTGCAACCGCAATGTATGATTAGTGGAAGATTAGGCAACGATTATGTGGATTTTTCAGTAATGCCCGACAATAAATATCCTGACTACAAACTTGGAATCCCATGGCAAACCGCTGCTTCTATGTTTGATGAAACTTGGGGTTATCGTTCATGGCAAAAGCGTGGAAGTGTTAAGGCTAAAGTTGATGAAAAAATAACAAGTTTGATAAAAGTTGTTAGTCGTGGTGGAAATTATTTGCTCAATATCGGACCACGTGGCGATGGTTCTGTAGTTGAATTTGAACGCGATGTGCTATTAGAAATGGGAAAATGGATAAAAGCAAATTCTGAAGCAATTTATGGCACAAGTGCAAATCCGTTTGATCACACATTTAATTGGGGTGAAGTTACAACAAAAAATGGAGATTTGTATCTTTTTGTGAAGAAAGATTTTTATGGAAAAGATATTGATATTTCAGGTTTTAAAGGTTCTATTGCTTCAGTAAAAGTATTGGAAACAAATGAACTTTGCGATTTTTGTCCTCCAAAAAAATATGGTGATGATTGGAATATTCGCCTTCCGAAAACGACGTCTGAACTACCTTATTCTGTACTTAAAGTTTCTTTTGAAAATGAATTTGCAGTTTCACCTAAAACTGTTACAAATGGTGTGCTAACTCCACAAAATTCTTCTCCAGTTTTCGGACATTCAAGTCTCAATTACTATTGCGGATATAAAAGTTTAATAGGTTATGATTGGGCTTTCAATACTAAAAAACGTCATATAGACCCAGAAATAATGTTTTCTGAAAATGAACTTGGGCGAGAAATCATTGTTGAAATTGATGAAAACAAACACATTGTTACATTAAACTCATCTAATAAAAAAATTGTAAGATTGGTTCAAAATACAGTAAAATGGGGTGATTTGTACAGGAGACGTAGTAGCATGGTTTTTGGAAACTTACCAGGTTTAGAAAGAAATCCCAATATAACACTCGATGAAAAGTGGACAAAAGTAAATCAATTTAATTACGGAAAAATTGTAACAGAGGAAGTTACGCCTAAATCAGGAACTGCGTTTTTGCAGGAAATTGAATCTACAAAAGAACAGAAAATTGCGATAGAAATTAAAAGTGGAAATGCTCTTTATATCTTGCTCAATGGCGAGTACATAACAGCACATTTTTCGCCAGACCGTGTAAATTCTAATCAGGAAATTGTTTTTCTTCCACTCAAAAAAGGCAAAAATCAATTAGTAATAGTCTTTTACAATGGTTTTGCAAATGAGCTTTCGTATAAAATTGAACCTTTGCAACAATGGACTGTTTATACGCAAAACCTTTCATCATCGAAACTAAATAAAGAAAAACAATTTCATACTTTATCAGTTCGTGATGCAAATCCTATTTCTAATGTAGCACCTCTGAGAATGAATAATATAGAGATTAATTTTTAAAAGATGAAATCAAAATTTAATAAAAATACAGCATTTGGCAAATCTGTTTCAATCATTTCTGTTATACTTAAAGGACTTGGACAAATAATGCTTCAAGAAAATAGTATTACAGGTTTGATTTTTCTTATTGGAATTTTCTATGGTTCGCCTATAATGGGCTTATCAGCACTTTTAGCTACAATATGCGGAACTAGTATTGCTTATTTGCTAAAATACGACAAAACAGAAATCAACAAAGGACTTTATGGTTTTAGTGCTGCATTGGTTGGTGTAGCAGTAATGCTATTTTTAAAGCCAGTAGTTTGGGCTTGGATTATTGTTATTGTAGGTTCTGTGCTAGCAACAATGTTGCAACACTTTTTTATAAAACTTAAAATTCCAGCATTTACTTTCCCTTTTGTTTTGGTAACTTGGCTAATATTGTTTATTTGCAAGAGTTTTTGTGCAGATTTGCTAGCGGAGCAAATGCCAGCTGTGGTTCAATTAAGTGATTTTCTATCAGATGGTTTTAAAAGTTTTGGTCAAGTGATTTTTCAAAATAAATTATTGTCTGGATTACTATTTTTTGTTGCAGTATTTATCAGTTCACCCATTGCAGCATTGTACGGTCTAGCAGGTGCAATTGTTTCTGATATTATTGCATTTGGATTTTCAGCACCAATAGACGATATTAATCTTGGACTTTATGGTTTCAATGCAGTTTTATGTGCAATAGTCTTTGCAGGAGATAAAGTTAAAGATGGTGTTTGGATTCTGCTTTCAGTAATTATTTCACTTGGCGTTAGTATCTTTATGATAAAATTCCAATTTACACAACTCACATTCCCTTTCGTGTTTGCAACTTGGATTACCTTATTAATTAAAAAACAATTTAAAAACTAATTGCTGATTTATTAGAATTACTAGTAAAATAGTAACAAAATGATGTTTTTTTGAAAAAATATTGTTGTTTTTATTTTTTTTATGAAAAAAACATTATTTTTACATGCAATTATTTTGGAACTTATAAATTAGAACTTATAATACTTATCTTGAATGTTTGTAATAATATTTTTATGAAAAAAAATATTTTATTATTTCTTATATTTGTTTGTACAACAGCTTTTGCGCAAACAGAAAAAGAAGTAGAGGACAAAGTTTCAACATGGACAATGGTCGGAAATGTTCAGTACGTTACACAACATCATTGGCGAGGATTAGGAAGTGGTCCTTTATTTGGTGATGCTCCAGCTTTTGAGCCTAGCGTTGTGTTTTTTAATAAAAATTGGAATGTGGGAGTATTTGCAGCCGGCTCTTTCGATGGAGTTTATAAAGCTATATTGCCATGGGTTTCATTTTCGCCAGTAAAAAACTTGTGGATTGGTGTTTGGGATATCTATTCACCTGGATGGAAATTATGGACAAGTGAAGCCAAACCTTTCGATTTTGGATTGAATACTTCCAATCACTTTGTTGATGCAGTTGTAAGTTATCAATTGCCTTGGATTCCATTATCCTTTAAATGGGCGACAATATTTGCAGGAAAAGATCCAAATGCAGAAGGAGAAAGAAATTTTACTACATATGCAGAGCTTTCTTATGCACATGCATGGAAAGATTTTAGCATTTGGGGTGGAGTAGGTGTAACGCCTTGGGGTGGACTGTATCATAGGGCTAAAGGAGGAATTAATAACTTGGAATTAAAATTTCAATATAACTTCCGAATTTATAAGCCTGTAACAATACCTGTGTTTGCAAAATTTGCATATAGTCCGCTTGCGGAGCAATTTCATTTTGTAGCAGGTGCAAGTATAAAAATACCGTATTCGTTTAAATAACTAAAATAATAACAAAAAACTTAAAGCAATGCAAACAACATCTTACAAAGGAACAGACAAAGTGCTAATAGGCTTTGTCTTAGCAGTTTTAACTTTTTGGCTTTTTGCCAATTCAATGATGAACGTGTCGCCAGTAATGACTGAAGTACTTGGTATGGACGCAAATACTATGAATATCGCAGTGTCGATAGCTGCCCTGTTTTCAGGGATTTTTATTGTTGTGATAGGTGGCTTAGCAGATAGTATTGGGCGTGTAAAAACATTCAGAATTGGACTTTATTTAGCAATTCTAGGTTCTCTTTTAGTGGGATTATCTCCTAAAGGTGATTTAGCAGTACCTATGTTACTCATAGGTCGTGCTTTACAAGGACTTTCAGCAGCTTTTGTAATGCCTACAAGTTTAGGTATGATTAAAATTTTCTGGGAAGGAAAAGAACGTCAACGTGCTATCAGTCTTTGGTCTATAGGAACATTTGGGGGTTCTGGATTAAGCTCACTTACAGGTGGACTTATTGCATCAGGACTAGATTCACAATGGATCGCTGGTTGGAGATGGATTTTCTTCTTTGCAATAATAGTAGCTGTAATAGCTCTAATTTTAACTAAGGAACTCCCTGAAAACAAACGTGAAGGAGCTGGCAAATACAAAATTGACTGGGGCGGAATTATTATGTTTATGATTGCAATGATTGCATTGCAAATTTTTATAACCAACGGAAATAAATTTGGCTGGACAAGTTGGATAACCATAGTTTTAATAGCTATTACATTGGTGTTTGGTTATCTATTTATTTATATTGAAAAGAAAGTGCCATTTGCTTTTGTAGATTTTGGCTTGTTTAAAAACAAAGTATTTACAGGGGCTAGTTTAGCAAACTTTTTTATTAATGGAACTTCAGGTATGATTATAGTTTCATTAACATTGATGCAAAGAGGGGCGCAATTTTCTACTATGGAAGCTGGATTGCTTACTTTGGGTTTTGCTCTCGCTGTGATTTTATTTATTCGTGTGGGTGAAAAACTGTTGCAAAAATTTGGTGCAAAAAAACCTATTATTTGGGGAGCATTAATAATTTGTGTTGCCATTCTTTTACTTATGCAAACACAAATAATGACAGGACAATATGTTGTTTTGGCTGTTATTGCTTATTCTCTTTTTGGATTAGGATTAGCTTTCTTTGCAACTCCAGCTACAGATGCTGCTTTATCTAATTTGCCTGACAGTCAAGCGGGTAGTGGAGCTGGAATTTTTAAAATGGCATCATCGCTAGGAACAAGTTTTGGAGTTGCCATATCAGCTGGAATATACACAGCGGTTTCGTCTGAAGAACCAATAGCATGGTTAAGCAATACTATAACTTTTGTTGGAAGGTCTGATAATATAGCTGTTAGGCAAGGAGCAATGTTGGGATTAGGCTTCTGTTTGCTTTTGGCTGTATTGGTAATTATTACAGCAGTTATTTTGATAAAGGATAAGAAAAAAGAATAAATGCTTTAAACAAAAATAAACAGACTGTCTTATATGTGCTCAAAAGCAAAAGTTTGACACATATAAGACAGTTTTTTTACTTCAAATATTCTTCCACTAAAGCTACCCAATAGGTTGCACCACGACTAAGCATATCTTGGTTGAAAACATACTTTGGGTGATGCACCATAAAGGTGTCGCCGTTACCAATCATGCAGTATGTCCCTGCTTTTTCTTTTAGCATAAATGCAAAGTCTTCGCTACCCATGTATGGATGCATGTTTTCCACAACTTGGTCTTCGCCGAAAGTTGCTTTTGCTACATTTGCTGCCCATTTTGTGTTTTCTGGTGTATTTATTAATACTGCTCCAGCAACACCTTCGCGAATTTCGTAAGTACAATTAAAAGCTTCAGCTTGTGCTTTGGTAATAGAGCGTATTTTGTCAAGCACCATTATGCGAAGGTCAGATTCCATATTGCGAATACTCAAGCGTAAAATAGCTTTTTGTGGAACAGCATTTCCTGCTACTCCAGATTGAAATGCTCCAACGTTTACTACAGAGTTTTTCCATGGCGATACATTACGACTTACAATAGTTTGTAATGCCATTACAAGCGATGCACCGCATACTAATGGATCTATACTCAATTCAGGCATTGAGCCATGAGAGCCTTTACCTGTTAATTCAATTTCCCAATTATCTACGGCAGCCATAGTTTCGCCTTCGCGGAAATGAAATTTTCCTAAAGGTAAGCCAGGCATATTGTGCATTCCATAAACTGCATCAACAGGGAAACGTTTAAAAAGTCCGTCAGCAACCATTGCTGGTGCACCTTCCATTGTTTCTTCGCCGGGTTGGAAAATTAAGCGAACTGTGCCGTTAAAATTTTTGGTTTCTGCCAAATATTTTCCTGCACCAAGCAACATTGTAGCATGTGCATCGTGTCCGCAAAGGTGAGACCAACCTTCAATTTTACTTTTATATGTCAAATTGTTGTCTTCTAAAATAGGAAGAGCATCAAAATCTGCACGCATTCCAATAGATTTTTTACCATTTCCAACTGTCATAGATGCTACTAAGCCATTTCTACCTATGCCTTCAACAACATCATAGCCCCAAGATTTTACTTTTTCGGCAATATATTTTGCTGTTTTAGGTGTGTCCATATTAAGTTCTGGATTTTGGTGCATGTAGTCCATCCACTCTTTCATTTCGGGTTGAAGTTTTGAAACTTCTGAAAATAATTTTTTATTCATAATGTTTTTTTTTACAATGATATTAACCTTTATCTAGATATATTGTTTAATTGTTTTTTTTCTTTGGTAACTTTTTTGTTGATTTTTCAATTTTCTTTTCTTCGCTATCTACTCGTCTCTCTAACTTTTTAATATCTTCAGCTGGAGGAAGGTTTTCTGGTTTTATTCCTCGTTTGCCTAACATTTCTCGTACAGTAGTATTATTTTGTACGTGTTCTACTGTTATGGAATTTTCTCCATATAAATTTTTGTCTTCCACATTGTAGTTGGTCATTTCAGTAGCTAAATTTTTTGCAGCAATAGTAAGTGTCGGTAAAAAATCTGCTAGTGGACGGTTAGAATTTATGCCCAAGCGCTGCTTCATGTCTTCAGTAGTGTGTCCGCCAAATAGAGCAGTGTCTCCTTTAGAGCGAATGCGTCCAAAACCTTTGTCATCAACTCCACGTTCGTAGATGTTTTGAGAAAGTTGTTTTTCTGCAGCTTTTAATTTATTTCTTGTTTCAAGACGAGACAAAAGATTAAGTCTTTCTTCAATTAATTCTGACTTACGTGTTTGTACAGCAAAATAGCTTTGAGCAAAAGCTATTTCTTCTTTTTTTGGATCGCCATTTTGTGCTATTAAATAACATGCGTAGCGTGTAAGCATAAAATCATTAACTTCGCGTTTAGCTCCACTACCTAATTCGACCATTTTCGTGACCTCACGAAAATGGTCATCTATATTGATACTCTGCGATTTACATGACTCTACAGCTCGTTTTATCGCAACTAAAAAATTTTCCCATCTGGCATAGCCAAGAAGTGGTTGCAATTCGCGAGCAAACCAAACTTCAACTTGTTCACTGTCATCATCGCTGTTGATATGACGAACAATTGTGTCAAAAATTGATTTTAATTGTTGTATGCGTTGTATGTCCATCTTTTTAATTTATTGTATTGTCTGTTTCTAATTGCAAATATACCGTTTTTTTTACAAAAATATCAACTGTTATACGCGTTATTTCTCAATCTTTTTCAATAATTGTTCTGCTCTCTTTTTTGTAGAGTTTCTTTCTGCTTTTGTAATCATTATTTACGTTTTTTTACAAATTTTCTATTATTGTTATCATTATGTTTTACCGTTGGTAATTGAATTTTATATCTAACAGCAATAAATCTTATCAACATTACAGTAAAAGCCGCTATAATATTTGTTAAAGCACGGTCCACTTCGTAATGACAGCAGAGAGCAAACACTAAACCACCGATAATACAAGCTACTGCGTAAATATCTCTACGCAAAATAAGAGGCACTTCGTTAATTAAAACATCTCTGATTAAACCTCCAACCGAACCTGTAATCATACCCATAATTATTGCGACCCAAAATGGATAGTTTGCGTCTAAGGTTTTTTCTATTCCTACCACCACAAATAGTCCAAGACCTATGGTGTCGAATAAAAAGAGAGTTTTATTTAATCTAAAAATCAAATTTTTAAGAAAAACAAAGGAAAGTAAAGCCACTGCTGTAACTATTAAATAGGAACTATTTAACATCCAAAATGGAGTTGCACCTAATAATAAATCGCGAGTTGTTCCTCCACCAATTGCAGTAACAAGTCCTACTACATAAGCTCCAAATATATCGAATTTTTTCTCGGCAGCTAATCTTATTCCACTTAAAGCAAAAGCAAAAGTTCCAGCATGGTCTAAGAGTTCGACAAAATTTTCTCTAATATAGTCTAGCAGTGATATCCCAAATAACGCTTCAAACATATATCTATAAATTTATTGTAAGTTACTCATTGTTTTAATTACAGTCAATTAAAAACTTAACAAAAATATGAAAAAAGTGTTTAATATATATATTATTTTGTTTAAATAATCAATATTTTTTTAGTTAGGAAAATATTAAGATTTATTTGCTTATTTCTATAAAACTTTATCTCTGTAATCCATAAGTTGTTGATTTTAAGTATGTATTTAGTTTTTATAAATTTCCACTATCAACCGACTAAATTCAAAAAATGTTTATAGCATTTTCTAAGTCATTGA
>ERZ795058.618-NODE-618-length-53860-cov-20.329449_pt1 | contig 53860 bp, 49 predicted proteins | sample MGYA00375142_ERZ795058 | MGnify/ENA primary metagenome ERZ795058 (study PRJEB30187, sample SAMN05720210) | activated sludge metagenome | isolation source: anaerobic digester from wastewater treatment plant | place: Japan | collected 2015-04-20 ... | reverse complement strand
GCAGTGCCGAACTGGCCGCTGATTTCGACGCGCTCGGGATGGGGCCGCTGGCGGGTGACTCAGCTGACGCGGCACTCGTGGTCATCTTGGCCCCGGGGATTTACACGGCCCACGTGCGTGGCGCCAACGACACGACGGGCGTCGGCCTCGTCGAGATCTACGAGATGCCCTGATTTGGTCGCACGCCGGCCGGGCATCCACTCGGGGCCCGGCCGTGGCGCTGCTGTTTAGACTTCGTAGTCGAGATACGGCGCGAGCCACTTCTCGACATCGGCTTCCGGGCGCGACGCGCGGCGGGCGTAGTCGGCGATCTGGTCGCGGCCGAGCCGGCCGACGGCAAAATACTTCGACTCCGGGTGTGCGAAGTAGAATCCGCTCACGCTGCTGGCCGGGTACATCGCGCAGCTTTCGGTGAGTTTGATGCCCGTGGCGGCCTCGACGCCCATCAGCGACCAGAGCTGTGGCTTTTGCGTGTGGTCGGGGCACGCCGGATAACCCGGCGCCGGGCGGATGCCCTGGTATTTCTCGCGGAGAATCTCGGGCATCGTGAGGCGCTCGGCGCGACCGTAGCCGAAGATGTCGCGGGCCTTTTTGTGAAACAGCTCGGCCATCGCCTCGGCGATGCGGTCGCCGAGCGCCTGCACCATGATCGCGAGGTAGTCGTCGCCAGCGGCCTTGAACTCGGCGGCGAACTTCTCGACGCCGGGGCCGGCGGTGACGGCAAACGCGCCGATGTAGTCGATGCGGTCGCTGGTGCGCGGAGCGACGTAGTCGGCGAGGCAGTGGTTGAACTGGTCGGCCGGCTTGGACTGCTGCTGGCGCAGGAAGTGGAGCGTCTCGACGACACGGCTGCGCGCTCCGTCGGCGTAGAGTTCGACGCTGTCGCCGACGGCATTGGCCGGGAAGAAGCCGAAGATGGCGCGCGGATCGAAGCGTTTTTCGGCGACGATGCGTGCGAGGAGCGCCTGCGCGTCGGCGTAGAGTTTCGAAGCCTCGGCGCCGATCTTTTCGTCTTTGAGCAGCTCCGGGAAACGCCCGTGCAGCTCCCACGCGGAGAAGAACGGTGACCAGTCGATGTAAGGCACGACCTCGGCGAGATCGATGTCCTTGAACACGCGCGTGCCGAGGAACTCGGGCCGGGCGATGGCGGTGGCGGTCCAGTCGAACTTCGGCGCGCGTGCGCGGGCTTCGGCGAGCGAGAGAAGCGGCGAGCGGGACTGGCGCGCGGCAAACTCTTCCCGCAGGCGCTGTTGTTTGGCCTGCACCTCGGCGACGTAGGCGGGCTTGAGTGTGGGCGAGAGTAGCGAGCCGACGACGTTGGCCACGCGTGAGGCGTCGAGCACGTGGAAGACACCGGGCGCGTACTCGGGGGCGAGTTTCACGGCGGTGTGTGCGGCGCTGGTGGTGGCCCCGCCGACGAGCAGCGGGACGGTGAAGCCGGCTCGCGTGAGCTCCTTGGCGGCGTGGACCATTTCATCGAGCGACGGCGTGATCAGACCGGAAAGGCCGATGACGTCCACCTGCTGCTCGCGGGCGACCTGGAGAATCTTGTCGCACGGCACCATGACGCCGAGGTCGATGACCTCATAATTATTACAGGCGAGGACGACGCCGACGATGTTCTTGCCGATGTCGTGGACATCGCCTTTGACGGTCGCGAGGAGGAATTTTCCCTGTGCACGGGCCGCCTGTCCGCTGGCGGCGGCGCGGCGTTTTTCCTCCTCCATGAAAGGCGTGAGGTAGGCGACAGCCTTCTTCATCACGCGGGCGGATTTCACGACCTGCGGGAGAAACATTTTGCCGGCGCCGAAGAGGTCGCCAACCACGCGCATGCCGTCCATCAGCGGGCCTTCGATGACGGCGATCGGCCGCTGGTATTTTTGCAACGCCTCGGCGGTATCGGCTTCGACGAAAGCGTCGATGCCTTTGACCATGGCGTGCTGGAGACGGGACTCGACGGACGCTTCGCGCCAGGCGTCGACGGCGGAAATTTTGGCGTCGGGCGACGATTTTTCGCCGGCGCTGGCGGCCTTGATTTCCTCGGCGAGGGCGATGAGACGCTCGGTGGCGTCGGGCCGGCGGCAGAGGAGGACGTCGTCGACGTGTTCGCGCAGGGCCGGCTCGATCTCGTCGTACACGCCGAGCATGCCGGCGTTGACGATGCCCATGTCGAGTCCGGCGCGAATGGCATGGTAGAGGAACGCCGTGTGCATGGCCTCGCGCACGGGGTTGTTGCCGCGGAAGGAAAAGGAGACGTTGGAGATGCCGCCGGAGACTTTGGCGTGGGGCAGGGTGTCCTTGATGATCTTGGTGGCCTCGAAGAAATCGAGGGCGTAGCGGTTGTGCTCCTCCATGCCGGTGGCGACGGTGAGCACGTTGGGATCAAACACGATGTCCTCGGCGGGGAAACCGGCCTGATCGACGAGGAGCCGGTAGGCGCGGGTGCAGATGCGGACCTTGTCGTCGCGCGAGGCGGCCTGGCCCTGCTCGTCGAAGGCCATGACGACGGCGGCGGCGCCGTAGCGGCGGAGCAAGCGGGCGCGGCGGAGAAACTCGGCCTCGCCTTCCTTGAGCGAGATGGAGTTGACGATGCCCTTGCCCTGGAGGCACTGGAGACCGGCTTCGAGCACGGACCACTTCGAGGAGTCGATCATCACGGGGACGCGGGTGATGTCGGGCTCGGCGGCGATGAGGTTGAGCAACTTCACCATCGTGGCTTCGCCGTCGATGAGCGCCTCGTCCACGTTGACGTCGATGATGTTGGCGCCGCTGGCGACCTGCTGGCGGGCGATTTCGAGGGCGGCGGCCCAGTCGCCGGCCTTGATGGCTTTGGCAAACTTGGGCGAGCCGGTGATGTTGGTGCGTTCGCCGACGACGAGGAAAGAGGAGGCGGAAGTGGTCACGGAAAAAGGGCGTGGAGGGTGGCGGTTCAAGCGACGGTCAGCGGTTCGAGTCCGCTGAGGCGCAGGGCGGGCGCGGCGACGACGGGGCGACGCGGGGCGATGCCGCGCACGGCGGCGGCGATGGCCCGGATGTGATCGGGCGTGGAGCCGCAGCAGCCGCCGACCATGTTGACGAAGCCGGCGCGGGCGAAGTCAGCGAGCACGGCGGCCATGTCGGCGGGGTGTTCGTCGTAGGCGCCAAAGGCGTTTGGCAGGCCGGCGTTGGGGTAGCTGGTGACGAAGCATTCGGCCTGGTTGGCCAACTCCTCGACGTAGGGGCGCATCTGGCGGCCGCCGAGCGCGCAGTTGAGGCCGACTGAGAACGGCTGCGCGTGGCGCACGCTGTGGTAAAACGCGGTGACGGTTTGGCCGGAGAGCGTGCGGCCGGACTGGTCGGTGATGGTGGCGCTGAGCATCACGGGCACGCGCTCGCCGCGCTCGTCGAAGACCGACTCGATGGCGAAGAGGGCGGCCTTGGCGTTGAGCGTGTCGAAGATCGTCTCAACGAGCAGGGCATCGACGCCGCCGTCGAGCAGCGCGCGGGCCTGTTCGGTGTACGCGGCGACGACTTGCGCCCAGGTGACGGCGCGGAAATCGGGGCGGTTGACGTCGGGCGACATCGAGAGGGTGCGGTTGAGCGGCCCGATGGCACCGGCGACGAAGCAGCGGCGGCCGGGCGTGGCGGTCTCGGCGGTGCGCGCGGCGCGGCGGGCGACCTGCGCGGCGGCGCGGTTGATCTCGGTGACGAACGACTCGGTCTGGTAGTCGGCCTGCGAAATCGAGGTGGAGTTAAAGGAATTGGTTTCGACGATGTCGGCGCCGGCGGCGAAGTAGCGGCCGTGGATTTCCTCGATGATTTCGGGGCGGGTGAGGCAGAGCAGGTCGTTGTTGCCCTTCAGGTCGTGCGGGTGAGCCGCGAAACGGTCGCCGCGGAAGTCGGCCTCGGTGAGTTTGTAGGTCTGGATCATCGAGCCCATCGCGCCGTCGAGGATGGCGATGCGGGAGGTGAACAGCTCGCGTAGGGCGGCGAAGGAGGCGGATTCTTTGAGACGCGCGGAGGACATGAGTTTCGAAGGCAAATGAGAGCCCGGAAAAGGCCAATGGCAATAAGACAAATCAATAAATCTGAATATGAGGATTTGTGTGGCTGGCGGCAAATTTTATGGCCTTGTTCGTGATGATTATAGGTGCCGTTTGAAGGCAGGTGGCGAAAAAATTCATTGCCAGCGCCGGGCGGCAATCGCTCAAGTCCCGAGCTTGTTCGTCGTTCTTTGTCTCGCTCAAGGCAGCGGGGAAAGCCGTGAGAATCGGCTACAGTTGCGCTGCGGTAACGCATCAGACCAGACCTCCACCGCGTGGTGAACACGCGCGGAAAGCCAATCGGCCAGCAGCCGGTGAAGGCGGAGGCGAGGCAGCCCTTTTGTAAATCTGAGATCTCAAATTCGAGATCCCGGATGCCAAGGGACGACACATGCGAAGTCCGAAGACTCGTCCTTGAGTGCTCACGCGCTGGCGCGATTTGCGTGCGCCGGTCGCGAAAACTTCATCGCAAAAATGAAGCGTGAGAGCAGTACGCACGACGTTCCGGACGTCGTGGGTTGGCTCTTACCTTAACCCGATAAGAGAAACACAATCCATGACCTCCACATCCCTGTCCCGCTCTGCGGAACGGTTCCTTCTGGCGTCCGCCCTCGTGGCGACGCTGGCCACGGCTGCGCACGCGCAGGAAGCGGCGGCCCCGGCTGCCCAAGAAAAAACGGCATCCTCGGACGACCATGTCGAGTTGCTCGACTCGATGGTCGTGTCCGCGACCCGCACGCCGCAGGATTTGAAGTACACGGCCAGCAGCGTGAGCGTGGTGCCGCTGGCAACCCTCGCCAACTCGCAGGTGACCGATCTGCACACGGCACTCGCGCAGACGCCGGGCATCGTCGTGACGACCACGGGCGCCGCGGGCTCGCGCAGCACGGTCTCGTTGCGCGGTTCCAGCTCGGCGCAGACGTTGTTCATCGTGGACGGCGTGCGGATGAGCACGCGGCAAAACGATTTCTACATGGCGAGTGTCTTTGGCGGCGCCGATCTGGCCGGCATCGACCGCGTCGAGGTCCTGCGCGGGCCGCAGAGCACGCTCTACGGCAGCTCCGCGATGGGCGGCGTGATCTCGCTGACCACGGCGCATGGTTGCGGCGAGCCCACCGGCAGCATCGTCGTGGGCGGCGGCAGCTTTGGGAGCTGGGGCTCCACAGTCACCGAGTCGGGTGGCACTCAGAATCTCGGCTACAGCGCCTCGGTGGGCTATTCCGAGACGGACAACGAGCGCGACTACAACCACTACGAGCGCTGGACCTACTCGACACGCGTCGAGTATACGCCGACGCCCACCACGCTCGTGGGCGTGACCTTCCGCGGCCAGAACGCCGATCTCCAGGAGCCCAACGCGCTCCAATACGCTTCCAATCCGGGCGACCTCGAGTCCGACAACTACCTCGGCACGGTTTACGGCCAGGTGCGCGTCGGCGAATCGTTCAAGTCGCGCCTGACGGCCGGCTGGCATCAAAACGCCTACGACTGGGCCGACTCGTGGGGCGCTGACGATTATCAGACCACGCGCCGCATCCTCGACTGGCAGAACACCTGGGAGGCCGCCTCGTGGGCCACGGTGGTCGCTGGTGCCAATGCCGAGTGGTCGCACTTCGACTCGACCACCGTCACTGGGCAGCTTTCGGATCGTGCCAACGGGTACTATCTGTCGACCGATGCGCATCCGGTCAAAAATCTCACGCTGACCGCGGGCCTGCGCTACGACGATTTCAACACCTCCGGCTCCGCCACCACGTGGCGTGCGGGTGTGGCCTACTGGATTGAGGCGACGCAGACCAAGTTGCGCGCCACCTATGGCACGGGCTTCAACGCCCCCTCGATGACCGAGCGCTACGGCTCGTCCTGGTACAACCCCAATCCCGACCTGCGCGCGGAGAAGTCGCGCGGCTGGGATATCGGCTTCGACCAGCATCTCTGGGACGGCCGCGTCACGCTCAGTTCGACCTATTTCCACAACCGTTTCCGCGACATGATCGACGCCCAGCCGGTCTCCGGATCGTGGATGTACGTTTACGGAAATATCAATCGCGCGACCTCCCAGGGCGTGGAGAATGCCGTGCTGCTCCAGTTGACCAAGGCTGTCAGCTTCCGCGCGGCCTACACCTATCTGGATGTGCGCAACGACACCGCCGACACGCGTGTCGCCTATAAGCCCCGCCACACTGCCGACGCCGATCTCCAATGGGCGATCGACTCCAAGTGGACGGTCGGCACCGGCCTGCACATCGTCGCTGACCGACTCCGCTCCGCGACCCTTGAGATGGAGGATTACACGACGGCCCGCGTGTACGCTTCGTACGCCGTCAACGACCAGCTTCGCATCAAGGCCCGCGTCGAGAATGTCCTCGACGAGAAATACGAGGAATCCTTCGGCTACCCCGCGCTGCCCATCGGCGTGTTTGGTGCCGTGGAATGGCGCTTCTAAATTGCGTTATTAGCCATGACGCCTCCGCGCCGACTCCTCTTATTTCTCTTTCTCATCTGTTGTACGATGGGGGAGGGGTTGTGCGCGGAGAACCCTTTGCCGACCGGCGCGCCGGTGCGCGTCGTGTCGCAGACGGTCGGCACCGACGAGCTTTTGCTGGCCCTGGCCGAGCCGGAGCAGATCGCGGCCCTCAGCCATCTGTCGCGCGAGTCGGCCTATTCCGCAGTGACTGCCGAGGCGGCCCGTTATCCGCAGGTGGAAAACCTGTGCGACGTCGAGGGCGTTTTGAAATTCCGCCCGACGCTGGTGCTCTTCACCCATTACAGCCGTACCGAGCTCGTCACGCAGGTGCGCCGCGCCGGAGTGCGCGTGCTGGTGCTCGACCGCTACAAGACGCTCGACGATGCCTATGAGAATCTGCGCCTGCTGGCTCGCGAACTCGGCCCGGAGACGGAGAAACGCGCGGAGAAACTGATCGCCGACTGCCAGGCCCGCGTAGAGGCGCTGGCCAAACGCTTGCAGGGCGTGCCCAAGGTGCGTGTGATCGCGCCTTCCACCTACGGCATGATCCCCGGCGACGAATCGACTTTCCAAGACATGTGCGACCACGCAGCCGCGGAAAACCTCGCGGCGACGCTGGGCGGACTGCACGGCCACGAGCCGCCGCCCAACGAATCGATGATCGCCTGGCCGGTCGACCGCGTCGTCGTTGCCGGAGAGAATCTGGAGCGTGCCCTGGCCCCCTTCACGAATCTGCCGCCCTACCAGTACATGCCGGCCGTGCGCGAGAAGCGGGCCGTCGTGCTGCCCGAGTACCAGTTGAGCTGCGTGACGCATCATCGCATCGAGGGCTACGAGACCCTCGCGCGCGCCCTGCATCCGGAGCTGTTCCGATGACGTCGCCCTGGGTGCAACGCATCGCACTTCCGGTCGCGCTGACGGCGCTGCTGATCCTTGCGTTGATTTCTCTGAGCGTGGGTGACCTGAGGCTGGGCCTCGGCCAGATTTGGGACGGACTTTGTTTCAACGACCAGCTGGCTGCGACGGTCCTCTGGAAAATCCGCCTGCCGCGCCTGCTGGTGGCGATGCTGATCGGCGCCGCGCTCTCCGCGAGTGGCCTGGTGTTGCAGGCTTATTTTCGCAACAGCCTCGCGAGCCCCGGGCTCCTTGGTGTGAGCAGCGGCGCGGTGGCGGGCGCCGTGGTCGTGATCGGCGCGGGCCTGGCGGGCTATTCGCTGATGGTGGTCCCGACGGCATCGGTCGTCGGAGCACTCGTGGCGACTTTCGCGGTGGTGATTTTGGCGCGGCGCGGTGCGAGCACGGAGCGGCTGTTGCTGGCCGGCGTGGCGCTCAACGCCCTGCTCGGCGCCGTCACCAGCTACGTATTGTCGAGTTTCACGCTCACCTATGAGCGCAACGCCCAGATCATGTTCTGGCTGCTTGGCGGCCTCGAAGATCGCACTTGGGAACACGTCGCCATGGCTTCGCCCATCGTGCTCGCGGCGGCGCTGCTGTGGCCCCTCGGGCGTCCGATGGATTTGCTCAGCCTTGGCGAACGCGAAGCGCAGAGCCTCGGCGTGGATGTGCGCCGGTTGCGCCGCTGGATGCTCGCCCTGGCCACGTTGCTCACCGCCCTCGCGACCTCCGTCACGGGCACCGTTGGGTTCGTCGGATTGATCGTGCCGCATGTCTTCCGCCTGCTGCTCGGCCCTGAGCATCGGCGGCTGGTGCCGGTCTGCCTGATCGGCGGCGCCGCCTTTGTCGTGGCGTGCGATCTGATCGGGCGTTCGGCCGGCAATCTGCGACTGGGCATCGTCACCTCACTGATCGGAGGACCCTTTTTCCTATGGCTGTTGAGACGACAAGCATGAACGCCCTCGACATCTCGGGTGCGTCGGTCGCCGGCCGCCTGCACGATCTCACGCTCCAGGTGCCGCCTGGCGCGCTCGTCGGCCTCATCGGCCCCAACGGCGCGGGCAAGTCCACGTTGCTCCAACTGGCCGCCGGCGTCTTGCCCGCGAGCGGCGGTGTCCGCTGGGATGGTCGCCCGCTGAGCGAGATTCCCGTGATGGAGCGTGGACGACTCACCGCGTGGGTGCCGCAGGAGGCACGTTTCGAATTTGGTTTTTCGGTGCGCGCGGTCGTTTCCCAGGGACGTTTTGCACATGGCGACGACGACCATGGCGTCGATGCCGCTCTGGCGCGCTTCGACTTGACCGCGCTCGCCCGCCGCCCGGTGAACCGGCTCTCCGGCGGCGAGCGGCAACGCGTGCTGCTCGCCCGCGCTCTCGCGACCGAGGCCCGGCTGCATCTTTGGGACGAGCCGCTGGCGCCGCTCGATCCGCGCCACGTGTTGGAAGTGTTGCAACTGAGCCGTGAGCTGACGCGTGCCGGCGCCGCGATGTTGATTTCGTTGCACGACCTGCGCGTGGCCCACTGCCTCGACATGGTCGTGGTGCTGCAGGACGGCCGTTTGCGCGCGGCGGGCAAGCCGGCCGATGTCCTCACGCCTGCGCTGCTGGCCGATGTTTTCGGCGTGCGTGCGCGCACCGCCCCCAGCTTGATCCTCGAATTACCATGAGTGACGCCACCACCGAAGCCGACCACGAAGCCCGCATGCGCGCACTGAAGGAAGAGATGCGCGCGAAGACCCGTGCAGCCGCCGAGAAACGCGGCCTGCTCGCCGTGCACACCGGTAACGGCAAGGGCAAGTCCACCGCCGCCTTCGGCATGCTGGCGCGTTGCGTGTCGCACAAATACCCGAGCGCCGTCGTGCAGTTCATCAAGAGCGGCGACGATGCCGTGGAGCGCGTGCTGCGCGGCCCGTACCTCAAATGGCACCATGTCGGCGACGGCTTCACCTGGGAGACGCAGAACCGCGCCGCCGACATCGCCAGCTGCCGTGCCGGCTGGGAGATCGTGCGCGGCTACCTGCGCGACCCGCAGCTCCGCTTTCTCCTGCTCGACGAGATCAATGTCGTGCTCTCCTACGATTACCTGCCGCTTGCCGAAGTGCTCGCGGACATCGAGGCTCGGCACGAGGGCCTGCACGTCGTCTGCACCGGGCGCGGCGCGCCCGAGGCGTTGATCGCGGCGGCGGACCTCGTCACCGAGATGCGCGAGATCAAGCACCCGTTTAACGCCGGCGTGAAGGCGCAGCCGGGGATCGAGTTTTGAGCGGCCCGATTCCGGTACGTTTCCTGCGACGCGTCGCCCGATGAAAGCTCTCTCGATCCTTGGCACGTCCTCCAGCGCGGGCAAAAGCTGGATGACCACGGCGGTGTGCGCCTGGCTGCGCAGCCAGGGCGTGCGCGTGGCGCCGTTCAAGGCGCAGAACATGTCGAACAACGGCGCGGCGCTCTTCAGCGGCGGCGAGATCGCACGGGCGCAGGTCGTGCAGGCCGAGGCGTGCGGGCTGCTGCCCGTGCCGGAGATGAACCCGATCCTGCTCAAACCGAGCGGCGGCATCGGCTCGCAACTCGTGCTCAACGGCGAGGCGCGTGGCCACTACCGCGCGCTCGACTACTACCGCGATTTCGACCGGCTCTGGGAAAACGTCACGGGCGTGCTCGATGGCTGGAAATCCAAGTGCGACGTGCTCGTGATGGAGGGCGCCGGCAGTCCGGTGGAACTGAATCTGATGGACCGCGACCTCGTGAATCTGCGGCCGATCCGCTACCTCGACGGACGCTGGCTGCTGGTGGGCGACATCGACCGCGGCGGCGTCTACGCGCAACTGGCGGGCACTTGGAATCTCATGCCCGAAGAGGACCGCGCACGCGGGCTCGGCGCGATCGTGAACAAGTTTCGCGGCGACATTCGGCTATTCCCCGATCCGGAGATGTGGCTCGCGCCGCATGCGCCGGGATTGCGCGTACTCGGCACGGTGCCCACGCGCTTCGACCTCCAGCCCGAGGAGGAGGACGGCTTGACCGACGCCGATGCGGATCGCGGGCAGGGCGAGACGCTGGCATGGGTGCGCTACCCGAGCGCGGCGAATCTCGTGGATTGTCAGCCTTGGTGGGACGACACGGGCGTGCGGCTGCGCTGGACTGCCGATCCGGCGGTGCTGGCCGAGGCGCGCGCCATCGTGCTGCCGGGGACGAAAAACACCATCGGCGACATGCGCTGGCTGCGCGAGACCGGGCTTGACCGCGTGATCTGCGAGGCGGCCCGGCGCGGCACCACCGTCATCGGCGTGTGCGGCGGTTATCAGATGCTCGGCGAGTGGCTGCGCGATCCGACTGGCGTGGCCGGCGACGCCGGCGAGGAGCGCGGGCTCGGCCTGCTCCCGCTGGAGACCGTTTTTCGTGCGCCGAAGATCGTGTGCCAGACCGTCGTGGAGCACGCCGGGAAACGCTGGACCGGCTACGAGCTACACATGGGCCGGACGACGCAGCTCGCGCCTTGCGAGCCGCTCAACATCGTCTGGGTGGACGGCGTCGCCAAGCCCGAGGGCGTGCGGCGTGGCAATGTCATGGCGACCTACTTGCACGGCTGGTTCGACCTGCCGGAGCTGCGCGCCTGGGTGGCGACGCAGGCGGGCTTCCGCGAGCACCGGGCGCATCGCGTGCCGTGGCCCGAGAAGCGCCAGGCGATTTACCGGCAGATGGGCGAGCACATCGCACAACACCTCAACCTGGATCCGGTTCGCCGGTATCTTCAACTCTGACGCACCATGCTTCACGGACACGGAGACGACGGCTACCGCTACGGACGAGAATTCAAGGCGAACTTCAGCAGCAATGTCTGGCTGCCCACCCGCCTGGAGGCGCTGCGCGATCACCTGTTCGCGCGGTTCAACTGTGTGACGCGTTATCCCGAGGCGGCCGGCGAGAGTCTGGAGTCGATGATCGCGGAGATTCAGGGCGTGCGCGTGGAGAATCTGCTCATGTGCAACGGAGCGACCGCCGGCATCTATACCGTGGCGCACGCGCTGCACGGGCGCCGCTCGACGGTGGTGTTTCCCACGTTTTCCGAGTACGAAGACGCCTGCCGCGTCAACGGCCACGCACTGGACTTTCTGCAATGGGATGCTTTCGTGGCCGGAGCGGAGCCCGAGGGCGATGTGGTCTGGGTGTGCAATCCGGACAACCCGACTGGGGCGGCGTTGAGCGCAGACTGGTTGCGTACCCGCATCGACGGGCAACCGGGAAAACTCTGGGTGATCGATCAGGCGTACATGGATTTCTGCCTGGAGCCGGCGCTGGCACTCAAAGAGGTGCTCGCGCGGCCCAATCTGATTCTGGTGCGTTCGAAGACGAAGCGCTTCGGCATCCCCGGACTTCGTCTCGGCTACGTCGCGGCGTCGGCCGAGCACATCCGCACGCTGGCGCGTTTCTCGCCGCCGTGGTCACTCAACGTCATGGCCATCGAGGCCGGAAAATTTCTGTTGAAGGACCGGTTCGAGCCCGTGCTCGCGGAGTACCTGGCGGAGACGCAGCGATTCCGCGCCGCGCTGGCGACGATCCCCGGCGTGGAGCCGCTGCCCACGCAGACCGGGTATTTTCTCGTGCGCCTGCCGGCGGATCGCGATTCGACCCAGTTGAAAAACGATCTGATCGAGCAGCACGATATCCTGATCCGCGACGCCGCGAATTTCCGCGGTCTCGATCACCGCTACGTGCGGCTGGCGACGCAGCGGCCGGAGCACAACCGACTTTTGGTGGAGGCGCTGCGCGCATGGATGGCCGCTTGATCGCACTGGCACCGTTGGCGCTGGGCTATGCGCTCGATCTGTCGCTCGGCGATCCGCGCTGGCTGCCGCATCCGGTGGTGGGCTTTGGCCATGCCATCGGCGCAGGCGAGCGCTGGCTCAATCGCGGGGCGGCGTGTGTGCGTTTTCTCATGGGCAGCGCTCTCGCGCTTGGACTGGTGGCGGGTGTCTATTTTTTGACGGCGTGGGTACTCGCCGTGGCGACGCGCTGGCACGCCGGCGCCGGCGTGGTGCTGGCGACGACCGGCGTGTTTTTCGGCTTGGCCAACCGGACGTTGATCGCGGAGGGCCGCGCGGTGTTTCGTGCGCTCGACGAGAGTCTCGATGCGGGCCGGAAGCGGCTCTCGTGGATTGTCGGGCGCGACACGGCGCACCTCGATGCGCAGCAGGTGCGCACCGCCGTGTGCGAGACGATGGCCGAGAATCTGAGCGATGGCGTGGTCGCACCGTTGTTCTACTACGCGCTCGGCGGCGTGCCGGCGATGATGGCCTACAAGATGGTCAACACGCTCGACTCCATGATCGGGCATCACGATGCGCGTCATGAGTGGTTCGGAAAGACGGCGGCCCGGCTCGACGATCTCGCCAATCTGGTGCCGGCGCGCCTGACCGCGCTCCTGATGATGTTGGTGGCCGGCAGCGCACGCGGGGCGCGTTTCGCATGGAAATACGGCCGGGCTCACTCGAGTCCCAATTCAGGTTATCCCGAGGCGGCGCTCGCGGGGATTCTCGATGTGCGCTTCGGCGGCCCGCACACCTACGACGGCGAACTCGTCGAAAAACCGTGGATCGGCGAAAACGCCCGCATGATCGCATCGGGCGAAGTGGAGCGCGTGGCGCGGATCAACCATGCCGTGTGCGCGGCGGCTGTGGGGATTGCGGGAGTGTTGCACGCAGTCGCGCCCAGTGGCACGCTGCTCGGGATTTTTCACCCATGATACCTGTTTCGTCACATGGCAAACCGTCCCCCGGGGGGCTTTCCGAGCCGGAGCAGCGCACGGCCACCCGGTTGTGCGTCGAGACCGGCATCCTGTTGTTGCAGCACGGCGCCGAGAGCGCGCTGGTTGAGACGGTGACGCGCCGCTTGGGGCTCGCCCTCGGCGTGGAGCGCATGGAGATCGCCATTCTGGCCAATGCGATCGTGGTGACCTCGCTGAGCGAGCGCCATTGTATCACGACGGTCCGGCGCAATGTGGATCGAGGGGTCAACATGCACATGGTGACCGAGGTCCAGCGGGCCATGCTCGACGTGGAGGCCGGCCGCCTCGACGTCACCGGGTATGAGGCGAGGCTGGCGGCGATCAGGCCGCTGCGCTACCCGCGCTGGTTGGTGTCGCTCATGATCGGTTTGTCGTGTGCGTGCTTTGCCCGGCTGGCCAAGGCCGATCTTCCCGGTTGCGGTCTGGCGTTTGTCGCGGCCACGGCGGCGATGTACATCCGGCTCTTTATCGCCCAGCTGCACTTCAATCCGCTGGTGAACTTTTTCGTATCGGCGTTTGTGGCGACCTCGATTTCGGGACAGGGCGTGCTGCACAAGATCGGAGCAAAACCGGAGATCGCGATGGCGACCTGCGTGCTCCTGTTTGTGCCGGGATTTCCGCTGATCAACTCGGTCTCGGACATGGTGAAGGGGTACATGAACACCGGGCTGTCGCGCGGCATGGGCGCGCTGCTACTCTCCGCGGCGACGTGCGCGGGGATTCTGTTGGCCATGTCGGTCTGGCATCTGTGGGGGTGGCTATGAATCTGTTTCCCGGACTCCTTGAAAACATGGTGCTGGCGGCCATCCCGGCCGTTGGCTTCGGCCTCGTGTTCAACGTACCGCGGCACGCGCTGATCTATTGCGCGCTCGGCGGGGCGATCGGGCGCGGCGGACGCTTCCTGCTCATGGGCACGCTGGACATGCCGCTGGCGTGGGCGACGCTGCTGGCTGCTGCTGCTGTGAGCCTGCTCGGAGTCTATGTGGCGCAGCGGATGCGGGCGCACCCGAAGGTGTTTACCGTCGCTGCGATGATCCCGATGATCCCCGGCGTGCCGATCTTCAAGGCGTTGATCGCCGTGGCGCAGATGCAGGAAAAGGGGACCACCGATGAGTTGCTGGCGACCGCGCTCCAGTCGGGGTTGACCGCGGGCTTCGTTGTGGCGGCGCTGGCCATCGGCCTGGCGGTGCCGGGGCTTTTGTTTTATCGCCGCCGTCCGGTGGTCTGAGGACGCAGCATGGGAAAACTCATCTATCTTACGGGGCCGGTGCGCAGCGGAAAAAGCCGCCGCGCGGTGGAGCTGGGCCGTGAGTGGGGCGACGGCGTGGTCTTCGTGGCGACCTGGCGCCCCTTGGCCGGCGATGCCGAGATGGCAGAGCGCGTGCGACGGCACCGCGCCGAGCGGCCCGCCGACTGGCGCGTACTGGAGGCACCGCACGCGGTTGGCGATGCACTGGCGGCGATGCGCCCCGCGCCGAGTGGCGTGGTCATGGATTGCCTGACGCTGTGGTTGAGTGACCGCATGGAGTTGTCGGACGACGCCATCGTCGCGGACTGGGAGGCGGAGCTGGCGCGGTTTCGCGCGTCGCCCTGGCCCATGGTGATCGTGGGCAACGAAGTCGGCTGGAGCCTCGTGCCGGAGCACGCGGCGCTGCGGCGCTTCCGCGATCTGGCCGGTACCCTCGGCCAGCGCACGGCGGCAGCGGCCGACGAGGCGTGGCTGTACGTCGCCGGTTGCCCGGTACGGTTGAAATGATTTTCCCATGAGCTGGACCTGTCCTGAAATCCCCCCCCTGGCCAAAGAGCTCGAACCGCAGCTGCGCGCGCGGATCGATCACAAGACGAAGCCGCCTGGCTCGCTCGGCCGTCTGGAGGAGCTCGCCCTGCAAATCGGCCTCATGCAGGCGACGACGACGCCCGTCCTGCGCTCGCCGATTGTGCTCGTGTACGCGGGCGATCACGGGTTCGCCGTGGAGGGCGTCAGCCCGTTTCCGCCGGAGGTGACGCCGCAGATGGTGCAGAATTTTCTGGCGGGCGGCGCAGGCATCAACGTGCTCGCGCGGCAGGCCGGGCTGCCGATCAAGGTGATCGATTCGGGCGTGGCCAATCCGCTGCCGGTGCATCGCGACCTGATCGACTTGAAGGTGCGCCCCGGCACGCGCAATGCGCTGCATGAGCCGGCGCTGACTGCGATGGAGGTCGATCTGTGTATGGAGCGCGGCAGCCAGTTGGTCCGCGAGCTCTCCCACCGTGGCACCAATGCGATTCTCCCAGGCGAGATGGGCATCGGCAACTCCTCGGCGGCGGCGCTGCTTTACAGTGCGCTGCTCGGGCTGCCCCTGGCCGAGTGCGTGGGCGTGGGCGCCGGGCACGACTCCGCCGGGCATGCCAGGAAAAAGGCGATCCTTGCACGCGTGCAGGCGCGGCATCCGGGCATCACGACGCCGCGCGAGGCGCTGGCGGCTTTCGGCGGCTGCGAGATTGCGATGATGGCTGGCTCGATGCTCGAAGCGGCGGCGCAGCGCATGCTGATCATGGTCGATGGTATCATCGCGACTTCGGCGCTCCTCGTGGCGTGGCGGATCAATCCGGCCGTGCTCGACTACTGTGTGTTTTCCCATGCCTCGGGCGACGGTCCGCACCGGCTGGCGATCAATGCGCTTGGCGGGAAGCCGCTGCTCGATCTGGGTATGAGGCTCGGCGAGGCGACCGGCGCGGCGATGGCGTGGCCGATCGTGCGCGCGTCGGTGGCGTTCCTCAACGAGATGGCGACCTTCGACTCGGCGGGCGTGAGCACGCAGAGCGCACCAAAGGCGTGATTCGATGCCGGCCCTGCGCAACGAGCTGAAAACGATGGCGGCGGCGTGGATGTTTTTCACGCGTCTGCCGTTGCCGGCTCGTGTGCGCGTGGAGGGCGCTGATCTGCGGCTGGCCGTCACGTATTTCCCACTGGCCGGCTGGCTGGTGGGCGGCGTGGCGGCGCTCGTCTGGTGGCTGGCGTCGCAGGCGTTTTCTCCGGCGCTGGCGAGTGGACTGAGCCTGCTGGCCACGCTCGTGGCGACGGGCGCGTTGCACGAGGACGGGCTGGCGGATGTGTGCGACGGCTTTGGCGGCGGCTACACGCGGGAGAAAATCCTGGCGATCATGAAGGACTCGCGGATCGGCGCGTTTGGCGTGATCGGGCTGGTCGTCGGGCTGGGGCTGAAATGGCAGGCGGTGGCGGCGCTGCCGGCCGCGCTCGTACCGGCGCTCTTGGTGGCGGGGCATGCGCTGAGTCGTGGCGCGGCGGCCACGCTCATGGCGACGCTCGACTATGCGCGGCCTGAAGGAGAGCCGACGAAGGCGAGGGCGTTGGTCATGCGGCTGGGCGGCGTGCGTCTGATGGTGGTGCTGGCGGTCGCGCTGGCGTCGCTGTCGCTGTTGCCCGTGCGGTTGTGGTGGGGCGCGCTGGCGGTGCTGCTGGTGCGCTGGGTGATGGCCCGCTGGTTTCTCAACCGGCTCGGTGGTTACACGGGCGATTGCATCGGGGCGACGCAGCAGGTCGCCGAGCTGGCCTTTTATCTGAGCGCACTGGCGTTTGTTTAGGACGACGATGCCACTCGTATTGATCCGACATACGTGCGTGGATGTGCCTGCTGGCGTTTGCTACGGGCAGCGCGAGGTGCCGCTCGCGGCGAGTTTCGATGCGGAGGCGGCGGAGGTGTGGTCGCAGTTGCCGTGGCCGCCGGATATTGTGTGGACGAGTCCGTCGGAGCGTTGCCGGAAACTGGCCGAGCGGCTGGGGGGCGAGGTGCGTGTGGACGACAGGCTGCGCGAGTTGCACTTTGGCGAGTGGGAGGGTCGCTCGTGGGAGAGTTTTCGCGGGCCGGAGAGTGAGGCTTGGGCGCTGGACCCGTGGGGGCAGCGTCCGCCCGGCGGAGAGTCGGGTGAGGAACTTTGGAAACGGGTGGGGCAAGTCCGTGCGGAGCTGGAGGCCGCAGGCTCGGCCGGGCACGTGGCGGTGGTGACGCATGCCGGGGTGATCCGCGCCTGGCGGGCTCAGGCGGAGGGCCGCGCGTGGGCGGAGCTATTGGCTGAACCGATTGGTTTTGGCTCGGTGCATTTGCTCGGGTGATCGCCGGGGCTGCGTTGAGGCCGGGCCGGCGGGGCTGGTGGCGCGGCTCACGCCCGAGGAGCCGTGAGCAGACCGGTCTGGCGGAGGGCTTCGTAGGTGGCGATGCCGGCGGCGGTGCTCAGGTTGAGCGAGCGCAGGTCGGGGTTGGCGTGGGGGATTTTCACGCGGTGTTCGACGCCGATCTCGTCGTGCAGCCAGTCGGGCGAGCCGGAGCCTTCGTTGCCAAAGACGAGGCCGTCACCGTCGGCAAACTGGGCGGACCAGAAATTCTGCGTGGTTTTCGTCGTAAACAACCACAGGCGGCGCGGGGCGACGGGGCTGGCGCGAAACGCGGCCCAGTCGGCGTGTTCGTGCACATCGAGCGCATACCAGTAGTCCATGCCGGCGCGGCGCAGGTTGCGGTCGTTGATCGCAAATCCGAGCGGGTGGATGAGGTGCAGCCGAGAGCGCGTGAGCGCGCACATCCGGCCGATGTTGCCGGTATTTTGTGGGATTTCTGGAGAGAAAAGGACGACGTGCAGCACGTCGCGCAGTTTCACGAAACGCCATGGGGCCTCAAGTCAGCAGCTTGGGTTTTTTACTAACTCTTAAACCATTCGCCCTTTACCCGATTTGCCCCCCACCTAGGGTTTCCGAGCCCTTCGTGAATGCCGCACGCGTCAAGCCCCTGGTCATCGTCGATGATGAAACGCCCTATCTGGAGATGCTGGAGCAGATCCTGCCGGAGGCATTGGGGTGTCCGGTTTACACGTTTTCGCATCCGCTGGATGCACTCGCACGGCTACGCGAACTGGATGTGGGGTTTGTCGTGAGTGATTACGACATGCCGCAGCTCAACGGTCTCGATTTTCTCCAACGCGTGCATGAGATTTTGCCCGCGGTACCCTGCGTGATGGTGACGGGCCATCATGTGCAGTTGAAAAGGGAACACTATGCCCGGCTGCCTGGACTGCGGGTGGTGTTGCGCAAGCCTGTCGAGTGGCGTGATCTCGCCGCAGTGGTGCGCAAGTATTGGAGCGAGCCGGCCCTGCCGCCTCCTCCGACGAGTGCGTTTTATTGCGGGGCCTGACGGGGCCGCGGCGTTTAGCGCCGGCCCTTCAGGGCTTTCTCGGCTTCCTGCAGCTCGGCCTTCTTTTTGAGGTCATCGCGCTTGTCGTAGAGTTGTTTGCCCGTGCACAGGGCGAGCTCGACCTTCACGAGCGCGTCGCGGAAGTAAAGACGGAGGGGGACGAGTGCGCGGCCGCCCGCATCAAGGGCCATGGCGATTTTTCGGATCTGGTGGCGGTGGAGCAGGAGCTTCCGCTTCCGGCGCGGCTCGTGGTTGAACTGGTTGCCCCATGCGTACTCGGCGATGTGCATGTTGTGCAGCCAGAGTTCGCCTTTTTCACAGCGGCCGAAGGCGTCGTTGATCTGGGCCTGGCCGGCGCGGATGGCTTTGACCTCGGTCCCCCGCAGGGCGATGCCAGCTTCGAATTTTTCGTCTACGAAATAGTCACGCAGCGCCTTGGCGTTGCGGATTTCGGAGTGGCGGGGCTTATCGTTATTCTTGGCCATACCCGGAGAGAGTGAGACAAAACAGGCGGCACCGCCATCGCAGAGCCGCCCGGTAAAAGAGTGCGCTGGAGGCGCAGTTTATTTGATGACGGCCAGCTCGTGGCTGATCTTGCCTTCGATGATCTCGCGCAGGGCGATGTCTTCCGGGGCGAGTTTTTCGAGGGACTCGACGAGGGGACGATTGCCGTGGCGCAGCTGTTTCACGCGGCGGGAAACCACGTTGATCAACACGTTGGGATCGTTAATGACTTTTTGCGCTTCTTTCAGGTAGTCGTCTCTCATGGTGAGTCGGGACAGGAATGAAACGGAACTGGCTAGGTCAATGGCGGGCTGGGTCAAGGGTGAATTTCCCGGCTTGCCGGACCGTGCCGGAGTCCGCGAGCGTGGGTCGATGCTTATCGCGTGGACGACTCTGCCCTCCGTCGAGGCCGCCAACCAATTGGCGGCCGATGTCGTGGCACAGGGATTGGCGGCGTGCGTGCAGGTCGATGGCCCGGTCACTTCGCATTACCGCTGGGAGGGCAAGGTGGAGCAGACGGAGGAATTTCGCCTGTGTTTCAAATTTCTGGACTCACAGCAGGCGGCGCTGGAGGCCCATGTACGGTCGGCACATTCGTACGATACACCCGAGTGGATTGTGGTCCGCGCCGAACATGTTGGAGAAAAATACTTGTCATGGGCACAGGCGGTTTCTACATCCTCGCCCCTTTAACTCACTCACCTCGTCAATTTCCAAGTCATGTCTCAGCACAAAAGCCTCCAGGGTTCCAAGGGTATCGTAGTAAAGCGCAATGTCTTGAAGCGCTACGAGCGCGTCGATCTGCTCAAGAAGCGCGGTCAATGGAAGGAAGGCGATCGCGTGCAAGGTCTGCGCAAGACCGCGCCCGGCGTCTAATCCGCCACCACATTTTTCACGAAGGCAGGCTCCCCGCCTGCCTTTTTTATTGTCCCGGTCCGGTTTGTTGTTGGTTCTAGCCGTCCCATGATCGACCTCGTCAAGCAGCTGATCGACTTCATCCTCCATATCGACCGTCACATGGCGGAGATCATCGCCCAGTACGGGCTGTGGACGTATGCGCTGCTCTTCGTGATCATTTTTGCGGAGACCGGACTGGTGGTGACGCCGTTTCTGCCGGGCGACTCCCTGCTTTTTGCCGCCGGCGCGTTTTGTGCGAAGCCGGAGACGGGGCTTAACATCCACCTGATGGCGCTCCTGCTGTGGGTTGCGGCCGTGCTCGGCGATACGCTCAACTACTGGATCGGCGCGAAGCTCGGCCCGGCGGTGTTCAAGCGCGACGACTCGATCTGGCTCCGCAAAAAGCACCTGGAGCGCGCGCATGCCTTTTTCGAAAAATACGGCGGGCGGGCGATCATCCTCGCGCGCTTCGTGCCCATCGTCCGCACCTTCGTGCCGTTTGTCGCCGGTGTTGGCCAGATGAGCTATCGCCGCTTCATCGCGTTTAACGTCATCGGCGGTTTCGCCTGGATCGGATTCTTCACCTACGCCGGGTTCTTCTTCGGCTCGCAGCCCTTCGTGCAAAAGAATTTCAAGCTGGTGATCCTCGCGATCATCTTCCTGTCGGTGGTGCCGATCATCGTGGAGTTCTGGCGTGCGTGGCGCGAAAAGCCCGCCGCGGCGAAATAAGCCTGTCGCTCGACTTCCTCCGCCTATGCGCGGTGGCTGAAAATGCGTTGCCTCGTGTGGGCGCGGTACGCACGCTCGACGGCTCATTATGACCGACGCGACTCCCGCCGCACCTTCTCCTGCACCGAGCGATTTCATCCGCGATATCGTCGCCCAGCATGTTGCGGAGAAACGCTACCCGCAGATCGTCACGCGTTTCCCGCCGGAGCCCAACGGCTACCTGCACATCGGCCACGCCAAGTCGATCTGCCTGAATTTCGGCATCGCCCGCGAAAACGGCGGCCAGTGCAACCTGCGCATGGACGACACCAACCCGACCAAGGAGGATGTCGAGTACGTCGAGTCGATCATGCAGGACGTCAACTGGCTGATCGGCGACTGGGCCGACCACTGCCTCGGCTTCAAGGCCCACGGGCAGACCCCGGTGACCGTTTCCGTAAACGGCCAGCCCGACTTCCAGATCCCCGCGCATTTCCCGGCCAGGGAGAAATCAGTCGCACTCGAGCCGTTTTTCGCCAGCGACTATTTCGACCAGATTTTCGAGTACGCCGTCGCCCTGATCAAGAAGGGCAAGGCCTACGTCTGCGACCTCTCGCCTGAGGACACCGACAAGTACCGCGGCGCGCCTGACAAGCCAGGCACCGACAGCCCGTACCGCAACCGCTCCGTCGAGGAGAATCTCGACCTGTTCATGCGGATGAAGGCCGGAGAGTTTCCCAACGGCGCCCGCACGCTGCGCGCCAAGATCGACATGTCGCTGCCCAACGTCTGGCTGCGCGACCCGCTCCTCTACCGCATCCGCCACACCGCCCACCACCACACGGGCGACAAGTGGTGCATCTACCCGATGTACGATTTCGCCCACTGCCTGAGCGACTACATCGAGGGCATCACGCACTCCATCTGCACGCTGGAGTTCGAGGTCCACCGTCCGCTCTACGACTGGATTCTGGAAAACCTCGGCCTGCCGCGCCCGCTGCCGCACCAGTACGAATTCGCGAAGCTCATCCCGAGCCACATGATCGTCTCGAAGCGCAAGCTCATCCACCTCGTCAACGAGAAGCTGGTGAGCGGCTGGGACGACCCGCGCCTGCCCACGATCAGCGGCATCCGCCGCCGTGGCGTGCCGGCCTGCGCCCTGCGCCGCTTTGCCATCGGCGTCGGCGTGACGAAGTTCGACAGCATGACGGACATCGCCGTGTACGAACACGCCGTGCGCGACGAGCTCAACTCGATCGCCCTGCGCCGCCTGGCCGTCGTCGATCCGATCAAGGTCGTGCTGACCAACATCCCCGCCGGCGAGACCATCGAGGTCGATGCGGTGGATAATCCGCAGTCGGAGACGCCCACCACGCGCAAGGTGCCGTTCACGCGCGAGGTCTTCATCGAGCGCGAGGATTTCGCCGAGGTGCCGCCGCCGAAATATTTCCGCCTGAAACCGGGCGGCGAGGTTCGCCTCAAGTACGCCTGCATCATCAAGTGCGACGAGGTCGTGAAGGATGCCGCGGGCAACGTCGTGGAAATCCGCTGCACCGCCGATCTCGACTCGCGCGCCGGCGGTCCCAACTCCGGCAAGAAGGTCAAGGGCACCATTCACTGGGTGAGCGCCGCGCACGCCATCGACGCGGAGGTCCGCCTCTACGACCGCCTCTTCACGGCGGCCGAGCCCGACGCCGGCGGCGACTTCACGAAGAACGTGAACCCGAAGTCGCTCGTGACCGTCACGGGCAAACTCGAACCGTCGCTCGCCTCCGCCACGCAGGAACAGCGTTTCCAATTCGAGCGCCTCGGCTACTTCACGCTCGATTCCAAGGACAGCGCGCCGGGCAAGCTCGTGTTTAACCGCACGATCACGCTCAAAGATACCTGGGCGAAGTAATCGCGGTCGCGCTCTCCGTGTCTGCCGTCCGACGCTGGCGGCAGACTGCCTGCGGGCGCATCAGTCGATGTGGATGGTGCGATTGTTTTCGCCGGCGAGCGCCTGCCAGCTGGCGAGCGTCTCGGGCGAGATGCCCTGCGTGTGCGCCCACTCCTCGGCCGCGGCGGCGTTGGTCACCTGCAGTTGCCGGAACACGCTGAACTGGGCGAGCGTGCGGCGCTGGGGATTGGAGATCGCCGCGAGGTTGGCGTTGGCAAATGCGAGCTCGTTTTCCGACGCCCAGTGCGCGGCGGCGGTTTGGAGTGCGTCGTCCTTGATGGCCCCGGCGGGCAGGCTGGCGACCCAGCTGGCGGCGGCTTCGGCATCGCGCTCCAGATAGGAGGTCATGACCATCGACGAGAGATAGGGCGATTGGAGCTTGTCGCAGTGGCGGCTGATCCAAGCGGCAGCCTGGGCGGGATCTTCGCTGCTAAGCTGGGAGAGCGCCTCACTGATCTTGTCGTTGTCGAACGTGCGGGTCTCGAGCACGGCGAGACGTTCGGCGGGGGCGTCGGGCAGCTGATCGTTGTCGATCGCATTTTGCAGCATCCTGAGGAGCTCGGGGTCGCTTTGCCGGCGCATCCAGGCGAGCGCCGCAGGCTGGTCGGAGTTGAGCCAGTCGGAGAAGCCTCCTGTGAGGAACTGCCGGCGCTGGTCGTCGGACAGATAGCGTTGGGCAACGGCGGCGATCTGCTCGGGATAGTGCTGGAAACGGTAGCGCACACCGTAGTCGAAGAGGGCGGCTCGCTGATCGGCCGGCAGATACTGCGCGAGGATATCCAGTTTAGCGGGGTCGTCGGAGCTGTTGAGATTGTGGATGGTCTCGGCCGAGGGCTGGAGTCGTCGGACGAGTTCGCCGAGCTCGGCGGGCGTGCGGTCGAGGTAGGCGCGCAGTAATCCGCGGGTGGCTTCGGTGTAGAATGACTGGTTTCTCTGACTCTCCACCCACGCGAGCGCTTCCGAGGGTTGCCCCTCGGCCCAGGCGTACAGGTAGTCTTCGACGGCCTGATTTTGCGTTTGCTGCGGTAGGCGCGCAAATGCGGCTTGGGCCTGCGCGGGTTGCTGCTTGGCGAGGTAGGCGAGGATTTGTGAATAGCGATAGGCGCCGACTGAGAGGCCCGAGGTCTCGACGAGCTCGAGTGTCTCGGCGGGGTGGGTCATGTGGAGCTCGCTGATGATCGCGTTGACCAGATAACTGCGGTCTTTTTCGCGCGGGAGATTGTCCCTCATCCAGCGCAGCGCGTCGGCGGGGCGGTTTCGGCAGAGCACGGAAAGCGGGATGGCGAGTGCGTCGTTGCGGTCGGGGTAGCGCGGGGCCGACTGGATGAATGCGAGGGCGCCGAGCGGATCCTGCTCAGCCCAGGCTTTGAGGATTTCGGTGCGCTCCATCTCCTGCAGGGTGGAGTTGCGCCCCTCGGACCAGCGGCGGAGCGCTTGGATTCCCTCGGTGAGCCGGCGGTTGTCTGGCGCGTCCGCTCCGGTCTCGGCGGCCTCGTGCTCCCGTTGCTCGGATTCGGCGGTCGCGGCCTGGTCCTGCTCGCTGGCGTGTGCACCTGCGTTGGCTGGTTGGCCCAGTTTTATCACACCGAAGGTGCCTGCGGAGCCGATGACGGCGCCGGCGATCAGGCCGCGCCAGAGCGGCGCAAGCGTGGGCGTTTTCATGGGGAGGTTTGCGCGAGGGTGGTTGTGGCGGGCGCGGAGTGCTCGACGAGGTGCAGCGTGCCCGTGCCGAAGCTGAGTGTGATCTGCATCTTCACCGGCTGCGGGTCGTTGTCCTGGCTGATCCAGACTTTCACCTCGCCGCCTCGTTTGAAGATGCCGCGCTCCTGGCCCGGAGCCATCGAGGGGACGATCAGGAGGGCGGATTGTTCGCCGGACCGGGTGCGGATCGTTTCAAGGCGCACGGCGGTGAGCGTGACCGGGTAGAGCTTCCCGTCGAAGATCGCGAGCGCCGTGCGGGTGTCGCCCGGCTTCGCCTGCCAGTGCCGGGTGCTGACGAGGGCCGAGATGAGGTCCATCGGGGCGTCGTCGGTCAGCGTGAGTTCGCGGGACTCGCGGGCATCGGCGCGGTCGGTGTGGATGGCGCGTTTCTGGTCGTAGTCGAAGCGCGTCGTGCTGTCGCTGAGGCAAAAGCCCCGGCCGGTCTCGGTGATGTCGAGGATGCGGCCCGTGGACTGGTCGAGTCGGACCTCGGCGTGGTTGGTGTACGGGTAGAGCAGCCGGGCCAGTCCGTTGGAGGCGATGTCGATGGAGACCTTGCGCGTGCCGTCGGTGGAGGCGCCGGGCTGGGCGGCGTCGATGCGGATCTCGCCGACGCCGATGAGTACGCCCCAGTTTAGCCGGTAGCGGAAGGACTCGCCGGCGCGGATGAGCGCGAGGGGCTCGGCCCGCAGTGGCAGGAGTGCGAGGATCAGCAGACAGAAAAGGCGCATGGTGGCTGGGTGTCAGCTCGCACGGTTGGCGAGGCCGAGCCCGAGGTCGAGTTGGTTCTCCAACCCGAGCGCCCAGGCCTCGACTCCGCGCTCGCGCAGGGTGGCGGCGAAGTCTTTGGCGAAGCCGTGCACGGTGTACACGCAGCGCGGGCGCACCAGCTCCACGAGGCGGAGCAGCTCGTCGAAGCCCGCATGGTCGGACAGGGGAAACGCGGTGTCGCAGCCGCAGCGGTAGAGCGTGCTCTTGTCGAGCGCCCAGCCGGAGGCGAGCGCCGTGCGGGCGCCGGGGATTTTGCGCAGAAACCCGCTGTCGCGCGGCTGCGGCGGCGCGATCACGACGTGGCCGGAGACGGTGCGCGCATCGAATTCCTCGTGTTGCGGAAACTCCAGGCCGAACGAGCTGCACACGCGGGTGAGGCGGTGGACCTCGTCGTGCAGCATGATCGGCAGTCCGGTGCCCGCGAGTCCGGCGAGCAGCTCCTGCGCCTTGCCGAGGCTGTACCCGAGCAGGACGGGCGTGGCGCCGTCGGCGAGCGTCTGCCGGCACCAGTCGGCGATGTCGGCCATCACGCGCTCGCGGGCGGGAAACTGGTACTGCGGGCGGCCGAAGGTCGTCTCCATCACGAGCACGTCGGCGGGCTGTGGCGTGCAGAGCTCGGAGATGAAACTGGCCTGGAGCTTGAAGTCGCCGGTGTAGAGCAGGCGGCCGTGCTCGGCGTGTTGCAACAGGCACATGGCCGAGCCCGGCATGTGGCCGGCCGGGAGCAGGGTGACGGCGCAGTCCGGCGTGAGCGCCTCGGTCTGGCCGAAGGGGAGCTGGTGCATCGTGCGCTTGCCGGGCAGGCGTGCGCGGAAGAGCCGGCCCGTGCGCGCCGTGCAGAGGATTTCGCCGTGCCGCGCCATGTGGTCGAAGTGCGCGTGCGAGACGAATGCGTGCTCGGCCGGCTTGTGCGCATCGAGCCGCCAGCCGATCTGCGGCAGGTGGATGCCGTTTTTCTCCTGGATCTGCCAGCTCATGCCTCGGGCGGCGTGCCGGCGTTGGCGGTTTCGGTGGCGAAATACTTCCGCTTGGCCAGGCGCCAGGCCGTCACCGCGAAGGCGGTGAGCGGGATGGCGAGGATCATGCCCATGAGCCCGCCGAGCGCGGTGCCCCAGAAAAAGATGGCGACGATGATGATGACCGGATGCAGGCCGGTGCGGTGCCCCATGATCTTCGGCGTGAGGAACCAGCCCTCGATGTTTTGCACGATCAGTTTGACGAGCAGGACGAGCCCGACGAGCTGCCAGCCGCCGCCGGGCTGGAAAAACGCCAGCGGCAGCGCGACCGCCAGACCGATGGTGGTGCCGAGGTAGGGCACGATGTTGAGCAGGCCCAGGGCGAGTCCGAGCGCCATGCCGAACTTCAGGCCGACGATGGAAAACCCAATCGACAGCAGCACGCCCATGATCAGCCCGATGAGCAGTTGCCCGCGGAAAAAGGAGACCACGATGCTCACGAATTCGCTGGCGAGAAACACGACGTCGTCGCGGAGCTTCGCCGGCAGAAACGGCAGGTGTTCGCCAAGGCGTGCCGTGGGCTCGGCGCGGGACAGCAGGAAGAAAAACAGGTAGATCGGGACGATCGCGAGCTGCGTGCCGAAGGCGAAAAGCGAGAGGAGGCCGCCGCCGGCCGCCTTGAGCGAGGGGAGCGCCTGGGCGAGCAGGCCTTTGGCCTCGCCGGCGAGCGAGTCGAGGACTTGCCGGACCGCAGGATGGTCGAGATGCTGCTTCGCGAGGTCCACCCAAGCGGGCGCGTGCTGCTCCACGTAGCCGCGGACGTTTTTCCAGTAGTCGGGCAGGTAGGCGATCAGGTCGAGCGCCTGGGTCACGAGCGGCGGCACGATGATGACGAGCGCCCCGGCGAGCGCCAGCACCGCCGTGCAATACAGCACGGTGACGGCCGCCCAGCGCGGCAGGCGCAGGCGCCGCTCCAGCAGATCGACGACAGGACGCAGGATGAGCGCGAGGATGCCCGCCGCCGCCAGCGGCCAGAGCACGCCCGAGAAAAACGCGAGCAGTTGCCCCGCGGCGATCACGGCAAATACGACGAGCGCGGCGATGGCGACAAACGCGATCACGGCCAGCGCACCGCCGACGAGTTTGCGTTGGCTGGGCGAAAGGAACGGTGCGGGTGCGTCGTCAGGCATGCCGGCAGCGAAAGCACGCCCGTGCTCCACCGCAAGCCAGCTTCATTGGGGCGCGATTCCGTGAGGGCCTTGCCGCCGACGATGACGCCGCCCGGTGGAGTCGGATGGTAGCCGGCGGACGCGGTGGAGGCAGACAGTGAGTTGTGGCAGTGGCTGTGGAGGCCGGAAAACCTCAACGCCGTGTGTCGATGGAAGCGCGCCTGCTGCGCGGATGAGCACCCACTCCATCGTGCAAGCCACGCTCACCAACGAGTGCCTGACACAACAAGGAGTCGTCTTCCTGCAAGAAAGCTGGACTGCCTACCATTATCCCGGCGGCGCCCCGCGCGGCGCCGAGTGATGGAGATTGGAACCGCCCGGTACGGACCCGTACGCCGGGTGGTGTGGGAGCCCGAGGCTAATTACCTTCGGCTACCCGATTCGGCATCTCGATCATCGAGAAGGATCCGACCTCTATCTTGTCATCCGCCGAAAATATCTCGAACAGCTGATTTAGTGCGTCAGTTGGCGCGGTGCCGAAGTCCACCGAAAAGCTCCAGACCCCGTTCTCTAAGGCTGGGCAAGTCACATTGTGAACAACGTCTAGCCATTCTCTCGTCGGCTGGTATCTGCCATCCGTCACATCGACCCAGAACTTGGTCCACTCCTCTAATCGTCCCCAATCTATTTGAGTCGAACGGGTGCGAAACTCGATCCCGTTCCAGTGGAAAGGATGGAAGACCACTGATAGTCCGTTCTGCAGCGTCATCAGATACGGGTCGAACGAGACATAGGCGTCCTTGTTCACTTCGATCAGCCGCGTCTTGCCGCTTTCTTCTGTAAGCAGGATGTCGGGGCGCATCATCCGATAGGGCAAAGATACGTCACGAGTATTCATTTCAATCAAAACTTCGGACGCCACGTTCTTGTGCGCCTTCTTCTGCTCGTCGACGCTGAGCGCAAGCGCCTTCAAATATTCCTTTCGTTCGCTAACGATAAGTTCGCCGATGGTCATCTGCCTAACGCTTACGGATGAGCCACGGCGGGCCGTGGACTGTGATTGGAAGGCGTGCAGTTAACCGCCGTTGGCCTCTGGCCGCTTGTTCGCCCTCCGTTTTTCATTTTGAGCTGGGGATTTCGGTACCGAGTAACTCGAACTCAGTGAACATCCCGGCCATGATCTCACGACCCGGCAGAAGGATGCAGCCGATCAAACGCTGCCCTCGTGCCTCTTCTGCTTGGATGACAACGCACGGAGTCCGCTTCCTCTCGGCATCGACGTGATATGCGTACTGAGGAATCGTGATCTTCATCGGAACACCAATCGGCTTACCGGCATCGGCCAAGACGAAGACTGCTCTTCCTTGATTCACATCATCCGGGGTGGCGGCACGAGCACTCACGCAAGCAATGGTCCGCAGTTCCGGCCATGCCACCGCCGGCTCATCCTTTCCGGAGGCCAGCATCGGGAGGAAAATCGCGAGGCAGGAGAGTAGGCGCTTCATTCGGCGAACAGTGTTATTGGCCCTTACTGCGTTTCATGACCTGAATTGGGATGGGGCGCGTGGGCATGGGGTTGTGGGTTCTGGAAGAAGATTTTTCGAATTCGCATCGGGGCGATGCGGGGCGGCTGTGAGGTCGCCGATCAAGATTAGGGAAGCCCTGAAAGTCGAGCCTGTTGGCAGGCGACGGCTTTACGGCGGTGGGGCGAAAAGTGAATGGCGGATTGTTTAAGGTGCAGACTGAAAATGGCGACCCGCAGGGAGCGGATAACGCGCTCACCTGACGAGTCGCGTCCGGCGTCCGCGTCGCATGGCGCCAATCTCGCCTTCGTCGTGCCGGCTTGCGTCGGCGGTGCGTCGAAGGCGTTTCGCGGCCCGCGCGCCGACGATGCCGCCACGATCCTGCCGGTGGGCGGACGTGGCGGCACGGGGCGGGTCAGTCTTTGCTCACGGAGAATTCGTAGCGCCCGGAGCCGACGGTCAGATGGACTTGGCCATCCTGCGCGATTGCCTGGACGACTCCGGGTGCGGATGCGGCGGGCTTTTCGCCTTCGCGCACGGCTTCGGCGTTGCGAGCCGGGACGACGATCTCCGCGCAGGTATTGGCGGGGACGGTGACGGCCAGTCGCAGACCGTCTTGGGTGCGTGTCCATTCTGAGCGGATCATACCGTGGGGCGTTTGCAGGTGGCAGGTGGCGTGATCCAGCGCGCCGGCTCCGACGAGCGGGGCGATGCGGAACTTTTTGTAACCGGGCTCGACGATCTGCACGCCGCCGAGGTGCCCGAACATCCAGTCGCCCACGGCGCCGTAGGCATAGTGGTTAAACGAGTTCATCTCCACGGGGCCGAACTGGCCGTCGGCGCGGATGGTGTTCCAGCGTTCCCACATGGTGGTCGCGCCCATGCGGATCTCGAAGCCCCACGAGGGATAGTCCTCGTTGAGGAGCAGGCGCATGGCGAGGTCGTCGCGCCCGATCTTGCTGAGCGCGGGCAACAGCCAGGGCGTGCCGAGGAATCCGGTCTTCAGGTGAAAATTGTCGGTGGCGAGTTTCTCGACGAACTTCCCGGCGGTGAGCGCGCACGCGGTCGGATCGGCGATCAGGTCCATGCCCAGTGCCATCGCGTAGACGGTCTGCGTGCCGATTTCGAGGGAGCCGTCGGGATGGCGGTACGCCGCGACGAACGTCTCGCGGATCTTCGGGACCAGCGCCGCCCACTCGGCTGCCTGTGCGGTTTCCCCGAGCGCTGCGGCCATCTCGGCCATCATGCGGGTGTCTTCCGCGAAGTACGCCGTGGCGATGACGCGGTGTTCGGCTAGCCGGTCCACGTTCTCCAGGCTGAGCCAGTCACCCGAGAAAAAGGAGCTGCGCCCTTCTTCGAGGAGGTTGCCATCCTGCGTGGCGCTGGCGTGGACGAAGGCGTAGAAGCGCCGCATCGCCTCCCAGTTCTGTCGCAGAATGCGCGTGTCGCCGGTGGCGCGCCAGACGGTGTAGGGCACGATGATGAACGCGTCGGACCAGCCGACGCCGGTCGGGCCGAAATAATCTCGGGGTTGTGGCACGATGGCCGGGATGTTGCCGTCGGCACGCTGCGCGTCGCGCAGGTCGTCCATCCACTTCGAGAGGAAGGCCCGTGTGTCCTGATAGCGCGAAGCCGTCGTGGCGAAGACGGCGAGGTCGCCCGTCCAGCCGAGGCGCTCGTCGCGCGCCGGAGTGTCGGTGGGGATGGAGAGGAAATTGCCGCGCTGGCCCCAGCGGATGTTGCGCACGAGCTGGTCGATCATCGGGTGCGAGAGGCGCAGGTCGCCGGTGTTGCGCAGATCGGAGCCGAGGACGACGGCGGCGACGTCGCCAGCCTCCGGTGGCAACGTGGTGCCTGTGACTTCGACGTAGCGGAAGCCGTGCTGGGTGAACGTGGGCTGGTACACCACCGTCTCGTCGCGGGCGAAGGTGTAGGTGTCCGTCGCCTTCGCGGTGCGGAGGCTTTCGGTGTAGAGGCGGCCGCGGCGCTCGCCCTGGCGGTTGATCTCCTCCGCGAAACGGAGCCGGATGGTCTGGCCAGCTTTGCCGGTGAGCTTGATCCGCGCGAAGCCGATGAGGTTTTGCCCGAGGTCGTACACGTACTCGCCGGGCACCGGCTCCGAGCGCGAGCGGGCCGTGACCACCTCGGTCGCGCGTACCGGTTCGTCGGGCTGCGGCACGAGGACGCGTGAGTCGCCCGGCACGACCGCGACGGGGAGCCATTTCGAGGCGTCGAAGTCTGCGCGGTCCCAGCCGGGCTGCTCGCGGCGTGCGTCGTAGGTTTCGCCGTCCTGCAGGTCGGCCTGGACGAAGGGGCCCTCGGATGAGCGCCAGCTCTCGTCGGTCACGAAGTCCTCGGTCGAGCCGTCTGCGTAGGTGACGCGGAGCTTGGCGATCACGGCGAGCGTGTCGCCGTAGATGCCGGGCCAGTTGAGCCCGACCTTGCCGCGATACCAGCCGTCGGCGAGCGCGGCACCGAGCGCGTTGTCGCCGGTGTGCAGCAGGGGTGTCACGTCGTAAGTCTGCGTCTGGAGGCGGTGTGTGTAGTCGGTCCAGCCGGGGGCGAGGAACTGGTCGCCGACCTTTTGGCCGTTGAGCGAAAATTGGTAGACGCCGTGGGCCGTGGCGTAGAGGCGTGCGCGCTTCACCGGCTTGGCGAGTGTGACGACGCGGCGGAATAGGGGCAGGGCGCTTGCGGTGACGGACTGGCCGTTGCTCGCGGGCGCTGGCTGCGGGTGGGCGATCCATTTTGCCTCCGCCCATTCGGCGGCGGGCAACCCGATCTCGAACCATGCCGGCGCGCTCCACGCGCTCTCGGTGCCGTTGCCGTCCCAGATCTTCGCCTGCCAGTAGTAGCGCGTCGCCGGACGCAGCGGTCGAGAGGCGGGCAGGGCGATGTCGGTCTGCCGGTCCGAGGCGACGCGGCCGGAGTCCCAGACGTCGTCGGCGCCCTCGGTCGTGCCGACGCGCACCCAGTAGGCGCCCTGGACGGTGCCGCGCGTGTCCGATTCGATGGACCACGCCAGCGAAAGGGCGTCGCCGCCGATGCCGAGCGGATTGATCCGGCCATTAGTCGTCATTTGCCCCACCGAGAGCGCATGTGCGTCGGTGATGGCGGCAAATCCGAGTACCACTGAGGTAATCGCGAGGCGGAGGATGGCGGATGTGCCCGGACTGGGTTGGGCGAGGCGTGTGCGCAGCCAAAAAAGCATCGCGCATTCAGGGCTCTGATGAGCGCCCAGCGCAATACTGTGGAATGGGCGGGCCGTGGCCGGTGGGAGCCCCGCCGGCACCGCGGCGACGATCCAGCCGGCGGAGTGAGGCGGTGGCCCGCCTGCTGGGATGGGTTAGCGTTTCGCGACGAACCACTCGACGGTGGCGGAGAGGGCGTGCGCGCCGTGTTCGTCGTGAAGATCCACGCCGACCTCGACGAGCGCCCGGCCCTTGGTCGTGAGCGCTGCGACGAACTGCGCGTCTTGTTCGCTGGAGATGGAGGCTTGGGAATGCACGGCGCCCTGTGCCGGTTTTCTGAACTTCGTTTCCATGCGCCGTACGACGGGGACGACTTCGAAGCCCAGCGTGCCGTATTTTCCGAGAAGGAGCGCACCGCTGCTCGCCTCAGCCAGCGTCATCAACGCACCGGCATGTACGGTGCCGAGGTGGTTGTGGTAACGCGGGGCGGCGGGCAACATCAGGAGCGAGCCCTCTTGGGAAGAGCGGGCGATGCCGACGAGTTGATTGAAGGGAAGCTCGGTGACATTCATGGCAACGTGGGGTGAGTCGATCGATGCGGAGATCAACGGCACAAACGCGCGCCGTGGGCGGGCTCAGCTCGCGCCGAGGAGGGCGTCGAGCAGGCGTTGGTTGGCTTGCTCGTTGTGGACGATCGCGTCGTGGACGTCGGGGCGGAGGGCTTCGAGCGGGTCTGCGGGGCGCTCGCCGCAAATGTCGGCGCCGCAGATGTGGTGCGAGTCGGTGAGCGAGTGGATGAAGGGCTCGACGCTATCGAGGGTGAAGTCGCCCTGATCCCAGTCGGTGCGCACGAGGGCGGGGGAAAACACATCCTTGTCGATGCTCATGTAGACGTCGTCGGTGGGGATGTCGCTCCAGAGGCGCTCGGGCTTGGTGGTGGGGAGTTCGGAGACGAAGTGAATGCGCTGGCGCAGCTCGGGCGGCACTTGGCGCGTGGCGTCGGCGGGCGGGCCAATGACCACGGCGTGCGCGAGCAGCGACAGATTGAGAAACGCGTGACGAATCCACGAGCCGCAGGAGAGCAGGCCGGGCAGGGCGCTTTCGTAGCAGTCGGTGTGATGATCGAAGAGCACGAGCGTGAAAGGGCGGGTGAGGCGGGCGATCCGGGCAAGCGCGGCGTAGTGGTAGTTGCCCGAGCCGATGAGGGTGATGGGCGTGGCGTCGCCGGATGGCAGTGCGCGCTGGATGGCGCGAAACGAGGCTTCGGAGCAGTACCGGCTGGTCTGGCGCAGGGCGTGAAAATCGACCCAGCGAGGGGCGTAGCGCGCGCAAAGCTCTGGCTGCTGGGCATAGGTGCCGTCGAAATCGAGTACGGTGATTTCCGGGTGGCTGAGGCTCATGATGCGACTGTAGTCGAATGAGATGGCTCTGCTCATAGGACGGGCGGAGGGAAAAGAAAACTGCAAATTCGTGCGGCGCAGGCGGCGCGGCTGGGCGATTGACAGGCGCGGGCGAAACGGGCGAGGCTGCGCGCCTTACGGCCCTGTAATCGTACACAGGACCAAAACTTCATTACATATGTCCACGTCTCCGCTCGAAGAAATCCGGCACTCGGCTTCCCATGTGCTGGCCACGGCAATTCTCCGCGTCTTCCCCGACGCGAAGCTCGATATCGGACCCGCTACGGAAAGCGGTTTCTACTACGACATCGATCTGGAGCACAAACTGACGGCCGAGGATCTCACGAAGCTCGAGGCCGAGATGAAGAAGGTGATCGACGAGAACCAGTCTTTCCGGCGCTCGGAGGTCTCGCGTGAGGAAGCGGTGGAGCTCATCAAGAAGAGCGGCCAGGAACGCTACAAGCTGGGCCGTCTGGCGGACGTGCCGGAGGGCGAGGCGATTTCGTTTTATCAAAACGGCGAGTTCCTCGATCTGTGCGCGGGGCCGCACGTGCGGTACACGAAACAGATCAAGGCGTTTAAGCTGCTCTCGATCGCGGGCGCGTACCATCGCGGCGACGAGAAGAACAAGCAGCTCCAGCGCATCTACGGCACGGCCTTTGCCTCGAAGGAGGAGCTCGCGCAGTACCTGGAGCGCATGGAGCAGGCCAAGCAGCGCGACCACCGCAAGCTCGGTCGCGACCTCAAACTTTTCGTGATCGACGACGACGTGGGCCAGGGCCTGATCCTGTGGACGCCCGCCGGCTCGGTTATCCGCCAGGAATTGCAAACCTTCATCCTGGGCGAACTGCAAAAGCAGGGCTACTCGCAGGTCTTCACGCCGCACATCGGCAAGCTCACGCTCTACAAGACCTCGGGCCACTTCCCGTATTACAAGGAGTCGCAGTTCCCGGCGATCATGGACCCCGATCAGCTCGCGCAAATCGCGCACGCGGGCTGCTCCTGCGCCGACATGACCGCACGCCTCGACGCCGTCTCGACGAGCTTCCAGGCGGAGATCAACCGTCGCGCGGGCCGCGAGGTGATCCCGGCCGACCGCACGAAGGCTGACGAGTCGTTGCTCGACGGCTTCCTGCTCAAGCCGATGAACTGCCCGCATCACATCAAGATCTATGCGTCGCAGCCGCACTCGTACCGCGACCTGCCGCTGCGGCTCGCGGAGTTTGGCACCGTTTACCGCTGGGAACAGTCCGGCGAGCTCAACGGCATGACGCGCGTGCGCGGCTTCACGCAGGACGACGCGCACCTTTTCTGCACCGAGGAGCAGGTCGCCCAGGAAGTGCTCGGCTGTCTCTCGCTGGTGAAGATCGTGCTGACGACGCTCGGCATGAGCGACTATCGCGTGCGCGTCGGCCTGCGCGATCCCGATTCCAACAAGTACACCGGCACCAAGGAAAACTGGGACAAGGCGGAGAACGCCTGCCGCGAGGCGGCCAAGACGCTCGGCGTGCCGTTCACCGAGGAGCCCGGCGAGGCCGCGTTCTACGGCCCGAAGATCGACTTCGTGGTGCGCGACGTGATCGGCCGCGAGTGGCAGCTCGGCACCGTGCAGGTGGACTACAACCTGCCTGTGCGCTTCGACCTCTCGTACATCGGCGCCGACAACCAGCCGCACCGCCCGGTGATGATCCACCGCGCGCCGTTCGGCTCGATGGAGCGCTTCTGCGGCGTGTTGATCGAACACTTTGCCGGCGACTTCCCGGCCTGGCTCGCGCCCGAACAGGTGCGCCTGGTGCCGATCAGCGAAAAGACGCTCGATTACGGCAAGGACCTGCTCGCGCAACTCCGCGCTGCCGGCGTCCGTGCCGTGCTCGACGAACACAACGACAAGCTCGGCGCCAAGATCCGCCGCGCCGAGATCGAGAAGGTGCCTTACACCTTGGTACTTGGCCAGAAAGAGGCTGAGGCGAAGGCCGTGAGCGTGCGTTCCCGTGCGCGCGGCGACGAGGGTGTGCAACCCTTTGCCGAGTATATGGAACGCCTGGTGCAGGAAATCCGCACCCGGGCATTGCCGGCCAAGAAGGTTTAAGCTTGATTGGCGGGGCGCGCACCGGAGTGCGCGCTCCCTGCCATGCCCCGCCACACCTTCGCCACCGCTCTGGGCCACTGCGCTTTGTCGTGGAGCGAGCTCGGCGTGTCCGGCTTTGAGCTGCCCGAAGCGATCTCGCGTCCCGGTGACATTACGTTGCCGCCACCGCCTATTTTGACCTTGGCGGGACGGGTGCAGCGGCACATGGCGGGCGATTTGCAGGATTTTGCCGACGTCTCCTTTGATTGGAGCGATCTGTCGGAGTTTCAGCGGCAGGTGTACGAGGCCGCGCTGGCGGTGAAGGCGGGCTTTGTGCTGTCGTATGGCGAGCTGACTGCGGCGATGGGGTTGTCGCGCGGGGCGGCGCGTGCGGTCGGTTCGGCGCTGGGGAGCAACCCGCTTCCGCTTTTGGTACCGTGTCACCGTTTTGTTGGCACGGGTGGGAAGATGGTCGGTTTTTCGGGGCAGGGTGGTGTTGCCACCAAGGTGCGTTTGCTAGCCCTCGAGGGCGCCCAGTTGCTCGCGGAGTAGGGGGCGGTTTTTTCTGCGGCGGCAGCACTCGCTGGTTGCGCATTGCCTTCGAGGTGGTTCTCTCGGGGTTTCCCCTCCCAAATGCGAGTCCTTGTTGTAGAAGACGAACCCACCGCACAGCGCGTGATCAAGATGTTCTTGGAACGCTCTGGTTACGAGCCGGTGCTCTTCGACGACGGGCAAAAGGCCTTTGAGCTGGCGTCGTCGGCCGATTCGCCGCCGCTGATCATCCTCGACTGGATGTTGCCGGGCATGGACGGACCGTCGTTGTGTAAGGCCCTGCGCGCGGCCAAGCCAAAGATTCGCCCGTATGTGATCATGCTGAGCTCGAAAACGGGCAAGGAGGACGTCGCGGCCGGGCTCGATGCCGGAGCCGATGACTACGTCTCAAAACCTTTCAACATTGGCGAGATGCAGGCGCGGCTGCGCGTGGCCTGCCGGGCCATCCAGTTTCAGCACGAGATCCAGCGCCAGCTCGACGACAATGACCGGCTCAACCAGCGCAACAACCTGCTGAGCGAAATCATCAGCAAGCAGCGTGAGCAGATCGCGCTGGCGGTCGCGCCTGCGCCATCCAGTGAGGTGCCCGATTCCGACGCGTTTTCCCATGAAGACGTGCGTGGTGCGCTCACGGTCTCGGTCCCCGAGCTGCGCCTGCAGTTGGACGGCGTGTGCCCTTGTGAAAGTGTCCCACCGCTCGATCCGGTGTTTTACGGTGCGTGGAATGCCGTGATGGTGGCCTCGACTAAACACTGGACCGACCTGCTGGTGATCGGCTCTGGCGAGACCCTCGGCTATCTGTTTGAAAAATCGCTCGGGCGCGCCCCGGTGAACATGGTGGAGAGCCAGAGCTTCTGGGCGGAGTTGGCGCGCGTGGTCGGTCTTGGCCTGATCCGCACGGCGGAGCTCAAGGGGCGGACGGGCGTGCTTCCGATGATGTCGCGCACGTTCCCCCTCGGTTTGGGACCGCAGGGAAACCTGCCGCCGCTGCCAGCGCAGACGCAGGCCTACGAGTTGAGCATTGCCGGTCGTCAGATTTTGATGACGCTTTCGGCGCAGCCGGAGGCTGCGTTGACCGTGGCCCCGAAGCATCTGCGCGAGCTCGATATCCTTTCAGAGGCGTTTCCGCCGAATTTCGCGAGCAGCATCCCGCTGTTCAAGGAGGGGGCGGTCATGACGGATCGCTTCATCGAGAAGCTGATCTGCCGGGAGCAGGACTTGCAGGAGGAAGACACGGTGCTGCGAGTGTACCGGCCGTCGCCGCTGGCCAAGTTTATTCAAAGGAATTCGTAAGCTTGCCGTCATGAGAGGCGGGAAATACCCGCTTCATCCGGGCGTTGCTACGTAGCATTCCCCGCGCGCTTGGATTGAGCCGCCGGGATCTTGCGCGTTCTATCCCTTCACCCCCCGAAAGCCCCCCAAAATGCGTGTACTTGTTGTCGACGACGAACCCACCGCTCAAAAAGTGATGCAGCTTTTTTTGGCGCGTTCTGGCTACACGCCGATCATCCACTCCGATGGAAGCAAGGTCCTCGAACTGGCACAATCCGAGGACCCGCCACCGATCATCGTGCTCGATTGGATGCTCCCCGGCGCCGATGGTCTGACGATCTGCAGGGCCCTGCGTACGGCCAAGTTGAAGTCCCGTCCGTATATCTTCATGCTCAGCTCGAAGACGAACCGCGACGATGTCGCGGCCGCCCTCGACGCCGGAGCGGATGATTACGTCACCAAGCCTTTTCATATCAACGAACTGCAGGCGCGCCTGCGAGTGGCGAAGCGGACGATCGAGTACCAGCAGGAGCTCTTGCACCAGATCGCCGACAATGAGGCGCTGCACCAGCGCAACAGCCTCCTCGGTGAGTTGATCAGCAAGCAACAGCCGGCGTCGGTCCCCGCGGCGGCGCCCGTGGTGCCGCCAGCTTCGCCGGTCCCCGCACCGGCTGTGGTCGTGGTGCCTGATGCCGCGCCTGCGCCCAAGCCACCCAAGACGGACGTCCTGTTCACGACGCACGAAATTCGCTACCTTCTTTCCGCCACACTCATGGAGCTGCGGCTGGTGCTTGAGCGTGTCACCCTCCGTGCGGATGTCATCGAGCCGAAACTCGTCAACTACGGCGCATGGAGTGCGATCATGCTGCACACGAAGGGTTACTGGATGGATTTGCTCCTGTTGGCCAAAGGCGAGGCCAGTGGTAAACTTTTCGCCCAGTCGCTCGGACGCGTTTCCACGAGCATGGGGGAGAACGAAGTGTTTCTGGCCGAGCTGGCGCGTGTTGTCGGCCTCGGCTTCACGCGCACACTCAACACGCGGCAGGCCTCCGCCGGCCAGCCGCTGCTGTCGCGCACCCTGAATTTCAGCGGGCGCACCGGGCTGCCCCGTCTCCCACTCGATACGAAAGTGTACGATCTCGTCATCGAAGGGCAGGAGGTTCAGCTGCTGGTGATGCTCAGCGACGATGCGGCCATCCGGGTGTCGCCCTCCAGCCTGCGCGAGGGGGACATCCTCGCCGAGTCGTATCCGCCGCCTTCGCGCACCGAGGTGCCCATCTTCAAGGAGGGGGTGGCCATGACCCCGCGTTTTATAGAAAAACTCGTGGATCAGATGGAGGTGGAGCCGGCGGACTGGACGCTGGCCATCTACCGGCCGTCGCCGCTGGCGAAGTTCTTCCAGCGCGGTGTCCGCACGCTTAGCGCCCTCGACTGAGGTTGGACCAGTGGCGCCCCCGCTCGACTGGGGTTTGCCGCCCGCACGTGTGCCGGGCGGATGCAAGCCGAGCGTTGACCCGGCTGCGTGGCGCGGCTTCATCGCGCGCCATGGCCACGACTCTGACCGTCCACCTCAGCGAGCGCAGTTATCCGATTCACTTTGGCTCGGATCTTTCCGCCGAGGTGCGTGCGTTTGTCGGCGAGCTGACGTCGGTAGGGCGCAAGTTTGCCGTCATCACCGACGCAAATCTTCAGGCGAGCCAGGGCGGGGCGCTGCGCGCGATGTTTGGCGACGCGGCGCCTATGCTCACCCTGGAGCCCGGCGAGGAGACGAAGTGCCTGGAGCAATTTGGCCGTGTGCTCGATTTTCTGGCACAACACCGGCTCGACCGCACGAGCGTGCTCTTTGCCGTGGGCGGCGGTGTGGTGGGCGACCTCTGCGGCTTTGCGGCATCGGCCTACCAGCGTGGCATCGATTTTGTGCAGGTGCCGACGACGCTGCTCTCGATGGTGGACAGCTCCGTGGGCGGGAAAACCGGGATTAATCTCAAGGCCGGCAAAAACCTCGTGGGCGCCTTCCACCAGCCGCGGGCGGTCTTCATCGCGACCGGCCTGCTCGCCACGCTGCCGCCGCGCGAGTTTGCCGCCGGCATGGCGGAGGTCATCAAGTACGGCCTGCTCGGCGATGCGGCGCTGTTTGCCCGGCTTGAAAAGCATACACTGACCGTCGCGAGTCCGGAGCTGGCGGAAACGGTGCGGCGTTGCTGTGAGATCAAGGCCAAGGTTGTCGAGGCCGACGAGCGCGAGCTCGCCAAGGAGGGCGGTCGGGCGTTGCTCAATCTGGGGCACACTTTCGGCCATGCGATCGAGCAGGTGACGGGCTATGGCACCTACCTGCATGGTGAGGCGGTGGCGGTGGGCATGTGCGCCGCTGCGCGGTTGTCGCAACGCCTCGGCTATCTGACGGAGGCGGAAGTGGCCCGCGTGGATGCGGTGGTCGTGGCTCACGGGTTGCCGGCCCGGTTGCGCGAGCCGCTCGCGTATGCCGACCTGCATGCCGCGATGGCGCGCGACAAGAAGGTGCGTGCCGGCACGCTGCGCTTCGTGGTGCTCAAATCGCTCGGCGAGGCGGCGACGCAGGGCGGCATTGATCCCGCTCCCGTCGAGGCCAGCTTCCGCGCCGTCGGTGCGGTCTAAATTTAGGGTCGAAGCCGGCTCCCAATTCTGTCTCGCTGCCTGCCACCCCCACATGGCCGCAATCGACGAAGCGATCGTCCGAGAATATTTCGAGCAAAACGGCTTTTTTGTCCGGCAGGCTCGGAAATACCAGGTGCAGGCGCGCAAGAAGACCGGCGACGAGGAGGTCGATCTGCTGGTGTACAACGCGGCGTGGCAGCGCGGCAGCCGCCGGCCGGAGTTTATGCTGTTCGCCAACGAGCTGCCCTATGTGCACCGCGCGATTGTGGCGATCAAGCCATGGCACACGGAGGTGTTTTCCCCGAACATACTGAAGGGCGCGCCCGAGATTTTCGGATTTCTGGAGGGCAATGTGCTTAAGCAGGTCTCCCGTTTCTTCCCGGCCGGCGCCGGCGAAACCGACGAGGCAGACGATCCCATTGCCAAAATCCTCGTGCTGCCAGCCCTGCCGACTGCCGAGCCCTACCGATCGCAGAGTGTCGAGCTGCTCAAGGCTCGCGGAGTCGACGCGATCATCTCATTTCGCACCATGCTGCTCGATTTGATCGAGTCGATCGACAGCCACCGCAACTACGGCAAGAGCGACACGCTCCAGGTCATCCGTGTGCTGAAAAACTATGATTTGCTGAAGGACGCGCAGATGGATTTTCGTCCCGCGACGCGTCGCGTCAAAAGCCAACCTTCTTCCCAACCGTGATTCATCCCACTGCCATCGTAGAACCGGGTGCCAAACTGGGCGCCGACTGTGAAATCCACGCTTACGCCGTGATCAAAAGCAACGTGGAGCTCGGCGACCGCGTGGTGGTCCACCCGTTTGCCGTGATCGGCGGCGACCCGCAGTTTCTGAAGTTTGACCCGGCGACGCCGAGCGGCGTGCGCGTGGGCCACGACACGGTGATCCGAGAGCATGTCACGATCAACCGGGCCATTCACGCCGGGGCGCACACGGTGGTTGGCGCGCATTGTTTTCTCATGGCGGCTTCGCACGTGGCGCACGATTGCGCGATTGGCGACGGCGTGGTGCTGGCCAATGCGGTCCTTCTGGCCGGACATGTGACGGTCGGTGAAAACACCTTTCTCGGAGGCAGCGCGAGCGTCCATCAGTTCGTCCGTATCGGCGAAGGCGCGATGGTCGGTGGTGCGGCGCGCATCTCGCGCGATCTGGCCCCGTACACGATGACGGCGGAGCGCGACGAAGTCGCGGGCTTGAATGTCGTCGGCCTGAAGCGCCGTGGCGTGCCGCGTGAGGCGATCCGCGAGCTGAAGGCGGCGTTCCACCATGTTTACGGGACGCCGGGAAACATCCGCACGCTGGCGGCGCAGGCCCTCGGGCTCGGCGGCGACCACGCATTCCGCACCCCCGAGGCGCGGCGCTTCCTCGAGTTTTTCTCCTCCGGCAAACGCAGCTTTGCCCGCCCCGTGCGCGGACGTGCTGCGGCTGATGAGGCGGAGGTCTGATGCGCTTTTTATCCCCATGAAACCCCTTGCAATCACCTGTGGAGACCCGGCGGGCGTGGGCCCGGAAATCGTAGCGGCTTGGCTCAATGCGCACCCGGAGCAGGCGTCTGAGGTCGCGGTGCTGGGGCATGGCGGCTGGCTGGAGACGCTGCCGGCGGCGGTCACTAAGATCGTGGTGGTCGAGCCCGGCTTTGTGTCCGTGCCGGGCCAGCCGAGTGAGGCGGGGGCGCGCATCGCGCTGGGCGCGATGGAGCGCGCGGCGGCGGGTTGCTGGGCCGGCGAGTTTTCGGGCGTGGTCACCGGGCCTGTGAGCAAGGATTGGTTGGCGCGCATCGGCTACGAGTTTCCCGGTCAGACGGAGTTTTTTGCGGCGCGCTGGGGCGGGGTGCCGACGATGGCATTTTGCGGCGGCACGCTGCGCGTGGTGCTGCTCACCTGGCACATTCCATTCCGTGAGGTGCCGTCGCGGCTGACGCGCGACGAGTTTTCGCGGGCGGTGCGTGCGGCCGACGAGCTGGCGCGCGCCGAGGGGATCACGCAACCGAGGATCGGCGTATGCGGGCTCAATCCGCATGCCGGCGAGGCGGGGCTGATCGGGCGCGAGGAGCGCGAGATCATCGATCCGCTCCTCGATGAGCTGCGGCGCGAGTTCCCCGGACTTTCGCGCGCCGAGCCTAGCGACACGCTTTTCCACCGGCAGGCGCGGGGCGAATTCGACGTGACGGTGGCGCTCTACCACGATCAGGGGCTGGCGCCGCTGAAGCTGGTCGATTTCGATACGGCCGTGAACGTGACACTCGGGCTGCCGTTTGTGCGCACGAGTCCAGACCATGGCACGGCATTTGGCATCGCGGGTAAGGGCAAGGCGAGCGCGACGAGTTTTTCCAACGCAGTCGAAGTGGCCCGCCGGCTGATCGCGCGTCGCGCGAGTTGACCGGCGGCTACACGAGCCAAGCCAGGCCTCCGCCGACGAGCAGTCCGAAGAGATGGGATTCCCAGGAGACGCCGTCGCGCGCAGGCGCGATGCCGCCGAGCATGCCGCCGTAAAACAACAGCACGCCGGCGGCGATGAGGAGGTCCTCGGTGGTTTGGTGGAGACCGGCGATGGCGAGTAGGTAGCCGAGCAGGCCGAAGATCACGCCGCTCATGCCCATGTGTGCCGCACTGCGTGCCAGCAGCCAGACGAGGAGTCCGCCGCCGAGTGCGGTGCCTCCGGCGACCTCGGCAAACACGAGATCGCCGCGGCGCATGACCAGATAGCCGAGTACGAGGAAGGGCGGAAGGTTGGCGCCGAGGTGGGCGAGATTGGCGTGGAGGAATGGCGCGGTGAGGATGGCCGGCAGGCTGGCGGGCTGGCGCGGGAGGATCGCGAGCGAGTGGGTGGCGGCGCCGCCTGCCAGTCGCAGGAGCGTGCCGAGGATCATGGCGACGGCCGGCCAGGCGAGCAGGCACCACGGGCGGGCCAGAAATAGCCTCTCCAGCCAGGGGAAAACGGTTTCCATGTGCGGAGCAGAAATGCATCGGACCGAGGCGGCAAGCCAGTGCGGCGAGAAGCGGCTGGTTAAAAAATGTTTAGCGCAATTTTTCCCATGGAAAAAAGCACGGGAGCCTGTTGTCGTGGCATCCTGCATGAAAAAGCTCCGGCATCTCTGGATCTGCCTCGCCAGCTTGGCGGGGGCGCTGGGGCTTTTGATTGGGGCGGCATTTGTGCCGGCGGTGCAGACGGGAGTCGCACGGCAGGTGCTGGAGGGGCAGTTTGGCGAACATGCCTCGCTGGGGCGTCTGGCAATTGGCTGGAGTCGCATCCGTGTGGAGGATTTCCGGCTGGAACAGCCTGGCTGCGTCGTGGCGTTGCCGTCACTGGAGGCGGAGTGGTCGCTCTCGTCGGCACTCCGCAAACGGGTGAAGTTGCGGCGACTCCTGGCCAAGGGGTGGAGCGTGGCGTTGTCGGCTGCGCCGGCGGCACAAGCGGATGAGCCGGCCGCCCAGACTCCGGTGGTGCCATTCCCCGGGGTGTTCCGGCTGATCGAACTGCCGGTGGACTTTGTACTGGATGCGGCGGAGCTGGAGGGGACGGTGGCGTTGCCCGGCGAGCGACTGGGGGTCTCCGTGGCGGGTGGGCAGCTTGGCGTGGGGCGGCAGGGCCTTTTCAATCTGGCGCTGACGTTGCACCCGGTGACGGGGGGGGCAGTCGAGTCGGTGCAGGCCAACGGGACGCTCGCGGTCACGATGGACACGCCGCGCACGGTGTCGCGTGTGTCGGCTCAACTCGATGCGGAGGCGCGTGGGGCGCAGTGGCCGGAGGGGGCCCGGTTGTCGCTGCTGGCGACGCTCGCCCGGGTGGCTGCCGGCGAGAGCTACGAGGTGCGCCTGAGTGCGGTGGGCAAACAGTTGATTTTCGCGCAGGCGGGCTGGTCGGCGGGGGGCGAGCCGGTCTCGGGATCGTGGAAGGTGGATATGCGCACGGCCGATCTCGCGCCTTTCGTGGCGGGGCGTGCGTTGCCGACATTCGAGGTGCTGGGGGCGGGGCGTTTCGAGAGCGATCTGGAGGGGGCTCGGTTGCGCATGGCGGGCCGTTTTGAGGCGATGCTCGATCAGCTGTCGGTGCTGCGTCCGGAGCTGGCTGCGCTCGGGGCGGTGCGGGTGGTGACGGATTTTGATGTGCGGCGCGACGGCGAGACCTGGCGCGTGGAGCGGTTGAGCGCGACGGCTGATGGCGCGCAACCGGCGTTGCGCATCGAGGCGACCCAGCCCTTCGCGGTGCGGATGGGATCGGGGGCGTTGCAGTTGAGCGACCCGGACAAGGCGCTGGCGCATATCGTACTGTTGGGCGTGCCGGTGTCGTGGGCCCAGCCGTGGCTGGGCGGCCTTTCCGTGGCCGGTGGGCCCCTGCGTGGCGAGTTTGTCGCGGCGGCGCGGGATGGACATTTTTCGCTGCGGACGACGGTGCCGGTGACGCTCTCGGGGCTGAGCCTTGCGCAGGGGAGCGAGGCCTGGCTGCGGGCCGTGGATTTTTCGGGTAACCTGTCGGCGAGCAGCTCGGCGAAGGGCTGGCAGGCTGAGCTGTCGGGCATGACGCTGAGCAGCGGCGGTGCGGTGCTGCTGTCGCTGGATGCGCGGGCAGGGCAGCTGGCTGGAGCGGGGCAGCCGGTGAAGGTGCAGGCGCAGGCCAGTTCAGATTTACCGGCGCTGATGGCGCAGCCGTTGCTCGCGGATTCTCTGGTGTTGCACAGTGGTGTGGCGGAGGCCGGCGTGGCGGCGAGTCTCGGTGATACGATCGAGCTGGAGGCCAATGTGCATGCCTCGAAATTGCGGGTGGGCGTGCAGTCCCTGCCTGCGGTTGTCGCGCAGATCCGCGCGGATGTGGCTGCGGACGGGCGCACGACGGCGGAGATGCCGGTGCGCCTGATTTCGGCGGAGCCAGCGCGGGTGTCGGACCTGACGTTGACGGGATCGCTCCAGCCGCGCGTGGGAGGGCGAGGTGGCGTGGTCGATGGGGTCGTCTTGAGCCAGTTCATGGCGCTGGAGGATGTGCAGGCATTGACAGCGATGTCGGTGTCGGGGGCGGCGGCCGAAGGGGCTCCTGTACCGGCGAAGACGCCCGAGCCGTTTTGGTCGGGCTGGTCTGGGCGGCTGACACTGGCGTTGAAGCAGCTGACTTATAACAACGAGCTGTCGGTGAGCGATGTCTCTGGGACGTTGCGAATCGAGGATGGGGCGTTGAAGTTGAACGAACTGACGGCGGGGTTGGGCGTGGGTGGGGATTTGAAGCTCAATGGCGAGGTGACGTTCGATGCGGGGGCGGGGGCGCCGTATGCGTTGCTGGCGCAGTCGGTGGTGGAAAATTTCGAGGTGGGGGCTGTGTTTCGGGCACTGGATCCGCAGACTCCTCCGCCGCTCGAGGGAAAGTTTTCGGTGCGCAGCCGCTGGAAGGGGCGTGGCGCGGATCTCAACGGGGCGCTTGCGCTGGCCCGCACGGAAACGTCGGTGAACAGCAAGGGCGGGATGTTTCGCCTGTTGCGGGCGAGTTCATCGGACAAGGTTTCGCGAACCCAGTCGACGGTCGAGGCGATCGGCGGTTTTTTGGGCTCGGTGGTCAAGAGTGAGCGCCTGACCGATTACGCGAACCGGGCGCAGATCGTGAACGACATCGCCTCGGCGCTGGCGGAGATTCCGTTTGACCAGCTGAGCCTCCAGCTGGCTCGCGATGCACAGATGAATATCCGGTTGCAGGATTTTTCGATGATCGCTCCCGATGTGCGCTTGAGCGGGGAGGGTGAGATTCGCGGCACGGAGGGCAGCAGTGTCAGCCGGCCGATGGAGTTGTCGATGCGGATGGCGACGCGTGGGCGCCTGGCGGAATTGTTTGGCCGGGCAAAACTGCTGAACGGACAGAAGGATAATCTTGGTTACGCGGAGCTTTCGAGCCCGCTGTCCATCAAGGGCTCGCTGCGGCAGCCGGACGCACACTCGCTGGTCGCCCTGCTGATGGAGAGCGCCTTGTTTAAGTAAGCGCGGCGCAGGGGGCGGAGCCGCGGGGCCCTTCGTTGGACGAAAATACCGTCGGGGTACGATGGACCTTGCGTCGTTTGTCTGGAAACGCACAAAGCAAGACTTCCGTTTTCACACGCATGCTCTCTTTGCGCCGCTTTCATCGACCGACGGGCATCAAGGCTCTGAACGCACTTTTTGGCGGTTGGACGGCGTGTGTGTTCGTTTTTCTCTACGCGCCGATCCTCGTCCTGGTTGCGTACTCATTCAACACCTCGCGTCTGAACGTCGTGTGGGAGGGCTTTACGCTGAAGTGGTACGAACTGCTCTGGGCGAATGCCCCGCTCATCCGGGCGTTGAAAAACAGCCTGATCATCGCGAGCATCACGACGGTGATCTCGGTGGTGGTCGGCACGGTGGGGGCGTGGCTGCTGCATCGCTACCGCTACCGGTTTGCGCACGCGATCCAGACGCTGGTGTGCGTACCGATGATCATGCCGGAAATCGTCATGGGCATCAGCCTGCTGATCTTTTTCACGACGGCCGGTCTGAAGCTGGGCTTCGCAACGGTGATTCTGGCGCATGTGACGTTTTGCTTTCCGTTCGTCCTGGTGGCGGTGCAGGCCCGTCTGGTCGGGCTCGATCCGGCACTGGAGGAGGCGGCCCTCGACCTAGGGGCGACGCCGCTTGAGGCCTTCTGGCTGGTGATCGTGCCGTGCCTGCGCCCCGCAATTGTGTCGGGTGCGCTCATGGCGTTCACGCTGTCGATGGACGAGATCATCGTGACGTTCTTCACGGCCGGCCCTGGCTCGCGCACCCTGCCGCTCCAGGTCTTTGGCATGGCCAAGGTGGGACTCAACCCGATGATCAACGCGCTCTCGACCCTTTTCATCATCGCGACGGTTGCCTTTGTTCTGTTTTCCGAGCGGCTCAAGAAACTCGCCAGCCGTTGATCCATTTCTCCTCCATGAAAATCGCACGTACCCTCCTCACGCTCGCGGCCGCGGGCGTCGCCCTCGCATCGACCGCTCTGGCGGCCGACAAGGAACTGAACCTATTCGCATGGTCGGAATACGTCCCGCAGAAGGTGCTGGACGGCTTCACGGCGGAAACCGGCATCCGGGTCAATTACGAGACATTTGCCTCGGGCGAGGAGATGCTCGCCAAGATCAATGCTGGTGGTTCGGCCTACGACGTGATCCAGCCGCCGGACTACATCGCCGAGGCGATGATTCAGTACGGCCTGCTGCAGCCTCTCGACTACGGTAAGTTGACGCACTTCAAAAACATCATGCCCGAGTTTCTGAAGATGCCGCACGACCCCGAGCAGAAGTACACCGTGCCGTACATGGTGAGCACCGTGGGCATCGTGTATAACAGCGAGAAGATCACCAAGCCCGTCAAAGGCATCAAAGACCTCTTCGCCCCGGAAAACAAAGGTCGCATCGTGTCTGTCGATGACGGGCGCGAGTTGATCGTCGCCGCACTTTATACGCTCGGATTGCCGCTCAACGATATCACTCCGGAAAACCTCGCTGCGGCCAAGCCGCTGCTCGCGCAGTGGTATCCGATGATCAAAAAATTCGACTCCGACAGCCCGAAGACTGCGCTGCTCGATGGCGACGTCGATTTCGGTTACGTCTGGGGTGGCGAGGCGGCGCGCCTCTGGGAAGAGAACAAAAAGTTCAAGTACGTGCTGGCCGAGGAAGGCGCACACATGTTTTTCGACCTGCTCGCGATTCCGAAGGACGCCACCCACGTGGATGCCGCGCACCTGTTCATCGACTACATCCTCCGCCCAGAGGTTAGCGCGCAGATCTCCGCCGAGTTTCCCTACACCAATCCGAACAGCGAGGCCCGCAAGCTGCTCACGCCCGAGCAACTCGCCAACCCCGCCAGCTATCCGACCGATAAGCGCAAGCTCGATACCTTCCGGAATCTCGGCAAGGCGAGCGTGCTGATCGACGAGCTGACCACCGATCTGAAGAACGCCCAGTGATCCGTTTGCGCGGGCGAGCCTCGGCTCGCCCGCCCCCTTTTCGTCGCCAAGCATGCAATCTCTCTCGCCCGGATCACCGGACAACACCCACGCCCGCCGCCCGCGCTGGCTGGGCTGGCTGCTCCTGGCGCCCATGCTCGCATGGCTGTTGCTCTTCGTCGTCGTGCCGATGGGCATCCTTTTCGTTTACAGTTTTTGTCAGCGCGACGACCTCGGCCGTGTGGTTTTCAGCTTCACGTGGGAGAACTATGAGCGCGTCTTCACGCCGATCTATCTGGCGATTCTCTGGCGCTCGGTTCTTTTTGCGGCGCTGACGACCGCTCTCTGTGTTGGAATCGGCTATCCGGTCGCCTGGTACATCGCGCGGCAGACTGAGACGATGCGCAATCGCCTCCTTCTGCTGGTGATGATCCCCTTCTGGACCAGCTTTCTCATCCGCACGTACGCGTGGATCACGATCCTGAAAGGGGAGGGCCTCCTCAACAGCCTCCTGCTCTCTTCGGGGGGCGATCGTGAAACCGTTGGAGCTGCTCTACACCCCATTTGCCGTGGTGATAGGCCTCGTTTACGCCTACCTGCCATTCATGATTCTGCCGATCTACGGCAGCGCCGAGAAGCTGGACAACGCCATCGTCGAGGCGGCGCACGACCTCGGGGCCGGTCCGGTTCGCGTGTTCTCCGAAGTGGTGATCCCGCTGACGCGGCCTGGCATCGCCGCCGGCATCCTCCTGGTTTTTGTCCCGGCGATCGGCATGTTTGCCATCAGCGACCTGATGGGCGGTGCCAAGGTGCCCATGATCGGCAACGTGATCCAAAACCAATTTTTCACGGCGAGAAACTGGCCGTTTGGCGCGGCGCTCGGCATCGTCTTCACGTTGCTCTTCGTCATTGCATACACGCTTGTGCAGCGCCGCCAGAAGCGTAGAGCTAACGTCCCTCAAGCATGAGTAGCGACCCGGCGATGATCGAAATATCTGGCGTGACGAAACGCTTCGGCGGTTTCACGGCCGTCGATAATGTGAGCTTGGAGGTGCGCGCTGGCGAGTTTCTCACTCTCCTGGGGCCGTCCGGCTGCGGGAAGACAACGCTCTTGCGCATGATCGCGGGCTTCGAAACGCCGGAGGCGGGCGCCATTCTGCTCGGGGGCGAAGATGTGACCTACCTCGCGCCCTACCGGCGCAATGTGAACCAGGTCTTCCAGAGCTACGCGCTTTTTCCGCACCTGACCGTGCGCGACAACATTGCCTTTGGCCTGCGCATGCAGAAATGCCCGGATGCGGAAATTGCCAAACAGGTCGCCGACGCGGTCTCGCTGGTCTCGCTGGAGGGATTTGAAAACCGGATGCCGAACGAGCTTTCCGGCGGCCAGCGGCAGCGCGTGGCGCTCGCCCGTGCCCTCGCCCCCAAGCCCAAGGTGCTCCTGCTCGACGAGCCGCTCTCCGCGCTCGATGCCAAACTCCGCGCGAGCATGCAGATCGAGCTCAAGCGCCTGCAGCGCCAGCTGGGCATGACTTTCGTGTTTGTCACGCACGACCAGGAAGAGGCGCTCACGATGAGCGACCGCATCGCCGTGATGAACAAGGGGCGTGTCGAGCAGTTCGGCACCTCCGACGAGATTTACCACCAGCCGAAGACTGCCTTTGTTGCCGAATTTATCGGCGAGGCCAACCTGCTGACCGCTGAAATGGTGTCGCACAATGGCACGACTGGCTGCGTACGGCTGGAGGGCGGCCTGGAGTTGACGATCGCCTTGGAAAAATGGCCGGCTGGCTCGAAATCGGCACTCGTCTCTATCCGCCCGGAAAAGGTGCATATCTCCCGCCACCCGATCGAGGCGGAGATCATTTTCTCGGCCCGTGTGATGGAGGAACTTTTTCAAGGCGCACTCGACCGGCTGTGGCTGGAGTGCGATGCGGGCACGCAGCTCATGGTGTTGGAGGCCAACGAGAGCTCGCTCATGGAGGCCATCCACGAGGGCGACCGGGTTTATTGCGGATTACACGCCGACGATATTGTCGTCGTGCGCACGGAGTGACATACTTCGGCCGTGATCGCATCGATTCAGTTCCGCAGTTTCAAGGCGTTGCGGGCGGCCGGTCTGCGCCTTGAACCGTTCAACCTGATCATCGGCCCCAACGGCAGCGGCAAGACGAGCCTCATCCAGGCGATTTTGCGCCTGCGTGCGCTTTCGCAACAGAGCTGTCCGGCGACTGAAGCGGTAGGTGCGCCCCTGGCTGGAGCTAAAAAAGCGACGGCCGAGCTGCTGTTTACCTTCATGCCTCCGCATGCCAGAGTGTCGGCCCGCGTATCCGGGGTGTCGGGGCTGGTGTGCGATCAGCTCCAGGTCTCTGGCGACGATGGCACTGACTGGGCGGAGGTTCAGGCGCAATTGCAGCGCGTGCGCGTGTTTCTCTTCGATCATTATGCGATGGCGGCGCCGGCGGCACCGGAGTCGGGGCGGGAGCTCGCGGCCAACGGCGGCAACCTTGCGTCCGTGCTGTACGCTTACCGCACGCAGCACCCGTCCCTCTATGCGGCGTTGGAAACCGAGGCGGTGCGCCTGATGCCGGAGTTTACCGGGATCGAACTGCGGCACGATCTCGGCGTGGGGATGTCGCTCGGGATGCGGTTGTGCGACGAGGATGAGATTCTGCCGGCCGAGGCGCTTTCGCAGGGTAACCTCTACACCCTCGCACTTCTGGCTCTGACCTACGACCCGAACCCACCGTCGATCGTCTGCATCGAGGAGGTGGACCGTGGCATCCATCCCAGGCGGCTGCGGGATGTGCGCGATTTGCTCTACCGGTTGAGCTATCCGGCCGCCTGTGGCCTCTCACGCCAGCCTGTCCAGGTGATCGCGACGACACACTCTCCTTATCTGCTCGACCAGTTCCGTGATCATCCTGAGGAGATCGTGATCGCCGAGAAAAACGGGCGCAGCGCGACGTTTGCCCGGTTGATCGACCGGCCGGATTTGGAGGAGTTGCTGCGCGAAGGATCGCTCGGTGACATGTGGTTTGCCGGCGTGCTGGGGGGCGTCCCCGAGGAGCGCGAGCTTTGAGCGAGGCGTCGTGTGCCCCACTGAAACTCGCGATTCTCAGCGAGTCTCCGGCCGACGAGGCGGCGCTGCGTACACTTGCGGCCGCGGTGTTGGGCGGCGAGGTGAGTTTCCTGCATCCGGGGCTGCGTGCACGCGGATGGCCGTCGGTGCTGCAGGTGCTCCCGGCGGTCATCCGGCATTTGCATTTCAACACGGATGCCGACGGGCTCGTGGTGGTGGTCGATGCAGACGATTCGGTGGTGCATACTTTGGCGCACGACGGGCCGGAGCATTTCCATCCGCAGTGTCGGCTGTGCCGGTTGCGGGCGACGTTTCGGCAGACGGCAAAGAAACTGCCACCGGCGGCCGGGCGTGGGCGCCTCCTGCGTGGGGTTGGGGTGGCCGTGCCGGCTGTTGAGGCCTGGTATCTTTGCGGCCGCGATGAGACTGTCACCGAGGCTGCATGGGTGGCCGGCCAGGCGGAGGGGCGGTTGCCGTACACACGTGCGGAGTTGAAGCAGCGCGTGTATGGCACGGACCGCCCTTCGCTGGCCTTTGAAACCGAGTGCGCGTTGCGGGAAGTCGCCCGGCATGCGAGGGACACGCGTCGTCTGGAATTCGACTTCCCAGGATTTGCCGCGCTGGCCGGAGAGTTGCGAGGCTGGCGGGCGGAGTTTGCGACGATCGCGGGGCGCTGACCGGGATTATTTTGGGTCCGGCGTGCCTGCGCCCTTGCCGGACGGTGGGCGCATCGCATGGTGTAGAATTCCTGAACCGGGGCCGCATAGGGGCGTTTCACGGTCGGGCATTTACCATGGAAGGCATCAATCTGATTCAGGATCTTGGTATCGTGCTGCTCGTCGCTGGTGCGGCGGGTATGTTGTGCAAGCGGATCGGCTTGTCAGTCATCGTGGGCTATCTGGTCGCGGGCATCATCATCGGACCGTACACCCCACCGTTTTCGCTGCTGCTGGATGTCGGCCGGATCGAGACGCTTTCGCAGATCGGCTTGGTGTTTTTGATGTTTGGCATCGGGCTGTCGCTGAGTCTGAACAAATTCCGGAAAATGGGGGCGGCTTCGATTATCGCGACGGGCTTGGGCGCGTTTTTTGTGTTTCACTTCACGCGGTTGCTGGGGCGTGCCGTGGGTTGGGATTCGCTGCAGAGTCTGTTTATCGCGGCGATGTTCATGGTCTCCAGTTCGGCGGTGATCGGAAAGATCGTCCATGATCTGAGGCTGGGACATGATCGCTCGGCTCAGATGGCGATGGGCATCACGCTGCTGGAGGACGTGGTGGCAGTAGTCATGCTGGCCGTGCTCGCGTCGCAGGGCGGTGGCGCGGCCGAGGCTCCGACCAACGTCGGTTGGCTAATGTTTGTGATGGGTGCGTTTGTCGTGTTGCTCGTCTGCCTGGGGCTTTCGTTCATGCCCAATCTTCTACGCAGGCTCGATGCGAAGGCGGACCCGGAGACGCGCACGATCGTGGTGGCCGGTGTGCTTTTCCTGGTGGCCCTGGCGGCGGCGAAGGCGGGATATTCGGTGGCGCTGGGTGCGTTCTGGCTGGGCGCGGTCGTGGCGGAGATGCCGCAGCGCAGCACGGTGGAAAACTCGTTCCTTGGCGCTCGGGACATGTTTAGCAGCGTGTTTTTCGTCTCGATTGGCATGATGATCGACGTGCGGCTGGTGGCGGATGTCTGGCTGCCGATCCTCGGATTGGGCGTCGGGATGATGCTCGTGCGCATCGTGGCTACGGGTGTGGCATTGCTCGCGGTCGGGATGCCGCTGGCGGAGGCCCGGCGCTCGAGTCTGCTGCTCACGCCGATCGGTGAATTTTCGTTTTTGATCGCCCAGTTGGGCGTGAGCATGAAGGTGCTCCCGCCTGCGTATTACCCATTGGCTGTCGGCGTCTCGCTGCTGACGGTATTTTTGACGCCGCTGGTGAATCGCTACGCAGATCAGATCTTGCACGTGGCGAGTGTGATCGAGCCGCGCTGGGTGGAGCGGCTCCAGCTGGGGTATCACGACTGGTTGACCCAGGCTGCTGCGCGCAGCCATGGGTCGCCTTGGTTTCAGCTGAGCAAGGTGCGCCTGACGCATATCGCGATCGAGGTGTTTTTTGTCATGGGTCTGATCGCGTTTTCGGAGCGTATCCTGGCGGAGGTGAAGACGTGGTCGTTTGCTGCGCGGGTTGACGCCTACTGGCTCGAGCTCGGCTTTTGGGTGCTGCTGTGTCTGGTGACGCTCGCGCCGATCCTTGCGATCTGGCGCAACGTCGGCGCGGTTGCGCTGATCCTTGCGGAGACGGTGCCGCATGGGCCTCGTCGTCGCTTTCTGGAGATGGGGGTGCAGGCCGTTGCGATGCTCGCGCTGGTTTACTGGCTCTCGGCACTTTTGCCGTTGGCTTCGCTGCCGAATTGGTCATGGGCGATCATCGCTGTCGTGCTCATCGCTGTGCTGGTGTTTTTCTATCGTCGGCTGGTTTATCTGCACAGCGATTGGCAGCATAGTTTGAAGTCGGCCATGGAGGGGGAGCTGGCCGGGCAGTCGCTCAACACGCAGCGCCTCCTGAAGGATAAGCGCCAGTGGCCAGTCAATGTGCAGGAGTGCATGATCCCGCCTGGCGCCGCTTGCGCCGGAAAGAGCCTCGCCGAGCTACAACTGCGAACTCGGCTGGGTTGCTCGATTGCCGAGATCGACCGGCATGGGCACACGCTCATCGCTCCTTCGCCGCAGGAACGGCTCTACTCGGGCGACCGGCTTTTGCTCTTGGGCGAACCCACCTCCATTGAGTCGGCCCGCGAGGAGCTGATGCAGGTGGGGACGCCTTCGGGCGACGATTTTGGGTCGGCGTGCATCGAGGTTGTCTCTGTGCCTGCCTCAATCGGTACCGGGCGAACCTTGGCGGATCTGCCGGCGAGCCGCTCGGCGGGAATTTTGGTCGTCGGGCTCGAGCGTGACGGCAAACAGCTGCCTACGCCGGCTCCCCATGAGCCGCTTCAGGCCGGCGATCGTTTACTCGTGCTGGGCGACCCGGGCCGGGTGCGCGCGTTTCGTCGCTGGCTCGGTCCTCTGGTGTGACGGCGATCCCGACACGTTGTTGAGCGGAACTGCTCGGAAGGTGTTCCTGATCAAAATCTTACCCAAGGCTCCTGCACTTTTTTTGAGTGTCGCTAAAGTTTTGAGCGGAGTGGGCCGAATGAGGAGGCATCTGAGCAAGGAAGCTTGGATGGAGTGATCGG
>ERZ795058.611-NODE-611-length-54193-cov-10.688574_pt1 | contig 54193 bp, 42 predicted proteins | sample MGYA00375142_ERZ795058 | MGnify/ENA primary metagenome ERZ795058 (study PRJEB30187, sample SAMN05720210) | activated sludge metagenome | isolation source: anaerobic digester from wastewater treatment plant | place: Japan | collected 2015-04-20 ... | reverse complement strand
GCCAAACCTTTGTAATCGAAACGAGCTTCACCATAGAAACCGAAGTTGCGTTTTTGTCTTCTGTACATAGTAACGTCATCGCCGTTAATAACCTCATCAGGATTAAGGTTTTGTTGACTGTAGAATTCACCCGGAAGGATAAAGTCGCGACCGCCGATTGTCGAAGAAACGCTTTCGCTCATTTTTAATTCCGCACCTGCCATTAAATCAATGCTGAAATCTTTTGGCAGTTCGATTTTATAAGTAGCTACTGCGTTGGCGTTCAATAATTTACTTTTCGCTTGGCTGTAATAGTATGAACCGAAAACACTTTTTGGAACTTTTTCCAGCTCTGCTTCCGTAAAATCCGATTCGTCCCAGCGTGGAGTTGAATAGGAGTGTGACGAAGAGTTGGTTTGGTCATAGCTGATGCGACCTGTGATGTCAAAATTCTTGAAAGCTTTCCAGCTTACTGAACCTTGCATTAAGTTACGGGTCGATTCGTTCTTGCCGTAGTCCTTATAGCGTGCCCAGTAGGGATTCACCGGTGAATTTTGTTTCTCTTCAGCGATATAGAGGCGACGCATGGTACCGTCTTCGTTGATGTAGTTTTTCATCTCATCGTTGATAGGCCACGAGTAGATGCTGCTCATACTGGCACCGAATCCGCGCGATTCGTTGTTGGTAATGTTCAACATGGCCGTCAAAGTAACGTTTTTAATGGTGTATGAACCTTTCAGTAATACACCGATTTTATTGAGGTAGTCTTCCTGAACGATACCTTTTGTATTAGAGTAGCTTGCCGAGGCGTATCCTGTAAATTTTTCGGTACCACCCGAAGCTGACAGGTCATATTTTTGGTAAACTCCTGTTCCTAAAAAGTCACCAACGTTGTCGTAGGTAGGTTCGCCTTCTTTAATGAGCGGACCTCTACCACCGGTAACTTGTTCTCTGTATAAGCCGTTAGACCCCGGAGCATAGATGCGTTGTAGTCTCGGAATTCTTACCGCATTGTCAATTTGAACGCTTCCGCCGGCAGTTACTTTCACTTTACCTACTTGACCGGCTTTTGTCGTAATCATAACGACACCGTTTGCGGCTTCTTGTCCGTAGAGTGCAGAAGCGGCAGCACCTTTCAGAACGGTAACGTTTTCAATATCGTTGGGGTTGATGTCGGCAGCTTTTGAGGCTCCACCGGCAACTTGCATACCGTCGATAATGAAAAGCGGTTCGTTGTTTTGTGAAGGGTTAATGGAGGAAATACCGCGGATAACCATTTGGGAGCCGGAGTTTGGAGAACCGCCCGCTGAAGTTACGCTTACACCGGCAATTTTTCCTTGGAGTGAGTTAACAAAGTTAGCATCTCTACTCTCAATCAGATTGTCGGCGTTCAAACTTTGTACGGCAAAGTTCATCCTCTTCTTTTCTTGCTTCACACCCATAGCTGTTACAACAACTTCTTCGATGGCAACAGCCTCGCTTACCATAACAACGTTAAGAATGTTAGATTTTGGTTGAAGTTCTTGTTTTTTCATACCTACATAGGTAAATACCAAAGTACCTCCCTCGGGAACTTGAATGGAGTAGTTACCATCAATGTCGGTAATGGTTCCCGTGGTTGTCCCTTTTACTAAAATAGATGCACCGATAACGGGAAAGCCATCCTCTTTGGCTGTGACGACACCCGACACAGTTCGAGATTGGGCAAATCCCATTTGCATCAAAAGGCAAAGACTTGCGAAAAGCAATGTGATTTTCTTCATACAAATAGATTTTCTGTTGTTATTAGTTAGATTAAAAAAAAGTAATTTTAAAGTGCAAAGAAACGATTTTTTTTTGAAACAAACAAATATTTGTTTATTTTCGATAAGCTTCGACTGCTTTTTTTACAGAACCGTGCATCAAAAGCAAGTTGCGTGCTTGGTCGTAATCCAGTCCCAACTCTTCGACAATCATATGTTATTAGTTAGATTAAAAAAAAGTAATTTTAAAGTGCAAAGAAACGATTTTTTTTTGAAACAAACAAATATTTGTTTATTTTCGATAAGCTTCGACTGCTTTTTTTACAGAACCGTGCATCAAAAGCAAGTTGCGTGCTTGGTCGTAATCCAGTCCCAACTCTTCGACAATCATACGCGTACCTCTGTCTACCAATTTTTGGTTTGAGAGTTGCATATTAATCATTTTATTACCTTTTACTCTGCCCAATTGTATCATGGTGGTAGTGGTAATCATGTTGAGAATGAGCTTTTGTGCCGTTCCCGATTTCAGGCGTGTGCTTCCGGTAACGAACTCCGGTCCCACAATTGCTTCGATAGGTATTTCAGCCTCTTGCGCTACCGGCGAATCGGGGTTGCAGGATATTGAGGCAGTCAAAATGCCATTGGCACGTGCATTGCGTAAAGCACCAATAACATATGGAGTTGTCCCTGAGGCTGCGATGCCCACGACTGTGTCCATATTATTAATATTGTGTTGCTTCAACTCTTCCCAGCCGTGGTTGAAATCATCTTCGGCGTCTTCTACGGCGCTGCGCAAAGCAACGTCGCCACCGGCAATCAGACCCACCACCAAATGGGGTGGCATGCCAAAAGTAGGCGGAATTTCGGAGGCGTCTAATACGCCCAAACGTCCACTGGTGCCTGCGCCCATGTAAAAGATGCGTCCACCTTTTTTCATACGTTGAACAATACCTTCCACCAATTTTTCAATTTGCGGAATTGCTTTTTGTACAGCTATAGGAACCTTTTGGTCTTCATTGTTGATTTTGACCAATAGTTCCTTAATGCTTTTCTTCTCTAAATCATCGTAAAGAGAAGGTTTTTCTGTGACTTTTTCAAATGCCATAGTTGTATTAAGAAATTATTTAGTAATTAGAGTTGATGGTATTTTATCAATCCGGGCATTGGGCTTTGGTATATTATGCCAATTTGAATATCTAATTCGTTGGCAGCCACTTCGAGTACATCTTTAAAATAATAGGCGATGGAGCCGATGAAACATACCGGATAATCTTTGTAATTATTATATTGCATAATGTTGCGGGTAAAAAACTCCGTGAAACTGTCGAATACAATATTATATATAGAGGGTTCTGCAATATTTTCCGATAAGAAACGGGTGAATTGTGCTAAAAAGCGGTTGGGGAAAGGTTTTTTGTACACGCTTTCGATGATTTGTGCCGGTGTGAGGTCGTATTGTTTCAAAAATTTGTCTTTCAGTTTTTCCGGCAATTGATTTTTGAGACAGTCGGCAGCAAATTTTTTACCCAATACTGCGCCACTTCCTTCGTCACCAAGGATAAATCCGAGAGGCGATACGTTGTGAATAATGTTTTTACCATCGTAAAAGCACGAATTGGAACCGGTGCCTAAAATACAGGCAATACCTTTCTCTTTTAGAAAAAGTCCGCGCGCTGCAGCCAACAAGTCGGACTCAATTTCTATCTGTGCTTTGGGAAAAGATACGGAAATAGCGTTTTTTACAATCTGTTTTTTGTCTTCAAATGCACATCCTGCACCGTAAAAAAAGATTTTTTTAACAGAAAATCCCATTAATTCGGGATACAAAAGTGTGGAAATTTGGTTTTCAATCTCTTCTTCCGTTTGATAAAAAGGATTGATTCCGGGTGTCGAAACTGATTTAACTTCTTCTTTTTCAGATATAAGACGCCAATCAGTTTTAGTAGATCCGCTATCAGCAATGAGTATCATAATGAATGTGTTTAAACATGGTATAACAATTAATTTACAAAGTAAAAATAAAAATAGCAAAAAAACAAATTTTTTTTTCTTGTTTTTTTAAAAAAGTTGAAGTAACTTTGACCTCTTAATTAAGTATCTAAATAAAAACACTAAATATTAATAAAAAAGTTATGGAAAAAAATCTTAGTTCTCGGATAGTTTTGCATCAAGTTCCGCGCAAATATTATCAACCCGACGATGTTTTGGAGTTATCAGGAATTAGTCGATTTGAAAAAATCAAAACTGAAATTTTTGACACTGCAATTATTGGCGGTGAAAAAATTGCTTGTGAAATTGCAGATTTAATTCGTAAAAAACAGGCAAACAATGAAATATGCGTATTGGGCTTGAACAGTGGTCGTTCTCCTATCGAAATGTATGAGAGTTTGATTAAAAAGCACAAAGAAGGCTTAAGTTTTAAAAATGTGGTGGTGTTCAATCTGTTTGAATACTATCCGTTGGAAAAAACGTCGGCGCAAAGTTGTTTGAGTCAAATTTCCGAAATGTTCTTCAAACATGTAGATATAGACCCCAAAAATATCTATTCACCTAATGGCGGACTTCCTCAAGACGAAATTATGGAGCATTGCGTGGCGTACGAGAAAAAAATCGAAGAGTACGGCGGCATTGACTACCAAATTCTTGGTATCGGACATGCAGGCAATATCGGTTTTAACGAGCCGGGTTCGCAACAAACGTCGCAGTCGCGTCTTATTTTATTAGATCCTATTTCGCGCAAAGAAGCTGCACGCATATTTGGTAGTGCAGACAAAGTTCCGGCAGCTGCCATCACCATGGGAGTAGGCACTATTTTGAAATCGAAACGCATAGCGTTGTTGGCATGGGGCGATACCAAAGTTGAAATTATTAAGAAAATTGTAGAAGGTCAGATTACCGACCAATTGCCGGCATCGTTCTTGCAGTTGCATCAAAATGCAACGGCATTTCTTGATTTACATTCCGCAAGTGCTCTGACACGCATCAGTCGTCCGTGGTTGGTAACTTCGTGCGATTGGAACGACCAATTGATACGTCGTGCTATTGTTTGGCTGTGCCAAAAATTGAAAAAACCGATTTTGAAATTGACCAATCGTGATTATAACGAAAATGGATTGAGTGAACTGCTTGCATTATACGGCTCGGCTTATAATGTTAATATTAAAGTGTTTAACGACCTTCAACACACTATTACAGGTTGGCCTGGAGGCAAGCCCAATGCTGACGACACTAACCGTCCTGAACGTGCAAAACCGTATCCTAAAAGAGTGGTGGTGTTTAGTCCTCACCCCGATGATGACGTTATTTCTATGGGTGGTACTATCAAACGTTTGGTTGACCAAAAACATGACGTACACATCGCTTATCAAACTTCGGGAAATATTGCTGTAAGCGACGATGAAATTATCCGTTTCCTTGCTTTCACAAAAGGTTTTAAGGATATGTTTGACTCCGACAACCAAAAAATACAGCAAAAATATGATGAAATTCGTTCGTTTTTGTTAGAGGAAAAGAAAGAAAATGATTTAGATACGCTGGACGTGCGTTTGCTGAAAAGATTAGTGCGTCGTGGTGAAGCTAAAGCAGCCTGCCGTTTTATGGAAGTAAAATCCAGAAACGTGCATTTCTTGAATTTGCCTTTTTATGAAACGGGAACCATCAAAAAAAGCGATTTGAGCATAGCCGATATGGAAATCATTAAAGCGTTGTTGAATGAAATACAACCGCACCAAATTTATGTTGCCGGCGACTTGGCTGACCCGCATGGTACACACGAAGTATGTTTGGATGCCGTTCTGGCGGCTTTGTATGATTTGAAAGGCGTAAAATGGCTCGATGATTGCCGTATATGGATGTATCGCGGTGCATGGATGGAGTGGGAAATTGACCACATCGAAATGGCTGTTCCGCTGAGTCCGGAAGAATTGCGTTCGAAACGTAATGCCATTCTGAAACACCAATCACAAATGGAGGGTGCGCCATTTATGGGCGATGATGAACGCTTGTTCTGGCAACGCTCCGAAGATCGCAATAAAGCAACGGCAGAACTCTATAATCAGTTGGGTTTGGCGGCTTATGAGGCGATTGAAGCATTTGTTGAATACATTCCGCTTTAAATACTATTTTTGAACGACCTTATCAAGTTGGCAAGGTCGTTCTTTTTTTAAAAAACTATCGGCGATGTCTCGCAAAATATATTGTGTCATTTTAATTCTGTTCGTGTCAATTTTCACCATTAACGTTTGTGCGCAATCGCAACAAGCGTTGAAAATTGCACTTGGCGAGTGGTTGGAACATTATCAATCTGTTTATTATCCTACAATTGGGAATTTAAAATTGAAACAGATAAAATGCTATCCCAAACAGAAGTCTCTTTCCATATATTTTAATAACAATTTTTCATACATTCCTTTTCGACCGGAAGTGAATGCGCGAATGAAGTCTGAAATTGACTCCATCGTTGCTCCGTTTTATCCTCATTACCGCGTAACTTTATATGCCGATTTGTACAACATTGACGATTTAATTCCCAATTTTTATCGGCACGAGCCGGATAAAAAACGGTTGTCGAAGACAAATCGCGAAGGGACTTCGTTTGTCGTCAATGTTTCAAAACCGTACGAAGTAAGCCATGGTCTTAACGGGCGTAATATCGCTTTGTGGCAAAGTCATGGTTGGTATTACGAACCAAAATTGGATAGGTGGGAGTGGCAGCGTGCGCGAATGTTCCAAACGGTGGAAGACAAATATACAATGTCGTATGTGTTGCCTTATTTGGTGCCGATGCTCGAAAATGCAGGTGCGCATGTGTTGATGCCACGCGAGCGCGACACACAAACAGAGGAAATAATTGTAGATAATGATGACACGACTTCTGTTTCCGTCTATTGTGAACTTGTTTCTAATGCTCAATTTCACTCCGGAGGTAGTGCAGGATTTGCTCACAAACGTACTGTTTACAAAGACGACCAAAATCCGTTTACGGAGGGCACTTATCGCGAAATAGTTTCCGTAAATGATAAGAAAAATGTTGCGTCGGTGGAATGGATTCCTAATATTCCAAAGGCGGGTTATTACAGCGTTTCCATTGCTTACAAATCGAAAGAAAAAAGTGTGCCCGATGCGCACTATACGGTTTTCCATGCAGGAGGGAAAACGGATTTTGTGGTTAACCAAACTATGGGTGGCGGTACTTGGATTTATCTCGGCACGTTTTATTTCAATCAAGGAGTTAATGAACATACAGGAAAATTGGTACTCAGTAATTTAAGCAATTTTGCTCACAAAATAGTTACCGCCGATGCTGCGCGTTTTGGTGGCGGTATGGGTAATATCGCTCGTAAACCTAAAAGCGGTGAATTGTCGGAAAATGTCAAAAGTTCGTCGCAAAAACCTGCACAAAGCGTAAAAACGTTTATTAAAGATGAAGTAACGATTAGCGGACGGGCGCGGTATTTGGAAGGCGCACGTTATTGGTTGCAATGGGCAGGTGTTCCGTTTGAAATATACAGCAAAACAGAAGGAGAGAACGATTATGTGGACGACTACTCTTGTCGCGGAGCATGGGTAAACTATTTGGATAAAGGTTCGAAAAATCAGCCGGATTCCATTGGGTTAGGCATACCTATTGATTTGTCTTTTGCGTTTCATACCGATGCGGGAACAAAAACCAACGATACCATTATCGGCACATTAGGCATTTATACGACAAAAAAAGATTCTAAAGACACCAAATGCCAATTTCCTAACGGACAGTCGCGTCTTGCATCGCGCGATATGGTTGATTTGATAATGACGCAAATAACGGATGATATTCGTAAAGTGTACGAACCCAATTGGACGCGCCGTGGTATGTGGAATTCTTCTTACTCTGAATCACGTATTCCCGAAGTGCCTTCAATGCTTTTGGAATTGTTGTCGCACCAAAATTTCGGCGACATGAAATACGGTTTAGACCCTCGATTTCAATTTTTAGTTAGTCGTGCCATTTACAAAGGTATGCTTCGCTTTTTGGCAGTACAAAACGATTTTGAATATGAAGTGCAACCGTTGCCCGTGCAGCGTTTCTGTGCTGAATTTGTTCACGGCGATAGTGTGCGCTTGCGTTGGACACCGACTCTCGATTCATTGGAACCGACTGCTGTGCCAAACAAATATGTAATTTATACTCGTGTGGACGGTGGCGGATTTGATAACGGAATAGCCGTAAACAAAACTGAAATCATATTGCCGATTGCCAAAAATAAAATTTACAGTTATCAAGTAACGGCTGTGAATGGCGGTGGCGAAAGTTTTCCTTCAGAGATTTTGTCTGTCGGAAAATCTTCTTCGGATTTACCTACTGTAATGGTAGTCAATGCTTTTGATAGAGTTTCAGCTCCCGGTCATTTTGAAACGCCAACGATGGGCGGTTTTGCCGATTGGATAGACCAAGGCGTTCCTTACAAGCGGAGTATTTCATATATTGGTGCACAACATGAGATGCGTATCGGAATACCGTGGATGGACGATGATGCTCCCGGGTTTGGTGCCAGCAATAGCAATTATGAAACTACCATCATTGCCGGCAATACGTTCGATTTTCCTTATGTTCACGGTCAATCCATTATGGCATGCGGCTATTCATTTGTTTCGTCGAGTGTTGCTGCAGTAGAAAATGCCGATGTGAACTTGGAAAAGTATCCTGTGGTGGACGTTTTGATGGGCGAACAGAAAAAAACTTGGATAGGAACCGGCGTTGGAAGTTGCACTTTTAAAACTTTTTCTTTAAATTTGCAAAATCGTATTGCGCAGTATTGTTCAAAGGGTGGAAACATCTTTGTGAGCGGTGCACACATTGGTACGGATTTGTGGGACAACGGCGAAATTGATTCGTCGGATGTGGCGTTTGCGAAAAAAATATTGAAATATAGTTGGCGTACCGATAAGGCGAGCCAAGACGGTAAAGTTTCGGCTGTTTTTGCTCCGAACAGTTCTTTCTCGGGCAAATATACGTTTTGCACGCAGTTGAATGAAGAACAATATGCAGTAGAAGCTCCCGACGGCATAGAACTGGTTGGCGATGATGCGTTCACAATTTTTCGCTACGAGCAAAACAACATCAGCGCAGGGATAGCTTATAAAGGAAACTATCGAACAGTGGTTTGTGGATTTCCGTTTGAATCGCTTGTTGATGCATCACAACGCAACGCTTTTATGTATCAAGTTTTGAATTTTTTGACGAAATAATTACTTTAATATAAACACCTTAAATTTATTTTTTATGGCAAAAATTAATTGCTTTATTCCAGCTCAGAAAATAGAATGGTTGGATGCAACAGTAAAAGGCTTACGCCAATCTTCACTTGTTAACAAAATTTATTTGTTATCGACTAATGGTTGTAAATACGACGGCTGCGAAACAATAGACATCGATTCATTGACGAGCAGTGCCACAGTTGCCAAAATTGCTGCAAAATCGGATGCGGAATTTGCGTTTATTTACACCAAATACACATCGTTAGAATTAGGGCAATATGCCATAGAACGTTTTTACAACTTGGCTTCGGCTGCACAAATCGGTATGCTTTATTCCGATTATTATCAAATTGCCGACGGTATACGTTCCAAATTACCGACTATCGATTATCAGGAAGGTGCCTTGCGCGATGATTTTAATTTCGGTTCTGTGCTTTTCTACAATTCAGAATGCTTGAAAAGAGCCGTTGCCGAAACGAAAGAAGAATATCAATTCGCCGGTATGTACAATTTGCGCCTGAAAGTGTCGCAATTTGCTGAAATAATGCACATCAACGAATTTTTGTATTCGGAAGTAGAATTCGATACTCGCAAGAGTGGCGAAAAACAGTTTGACTATGTTGACCCGAAAAATCGTGCTGTACAAATTGAAATGGAAAAAGCATGTACGGAACATCTGAAAGCCATTGGTGCTTATTTGGCTCCGAAATTTAAGGACGTACATTTCGAGGAAGGAAATTTTGAAAATAAAGCTTCTGTTATTATTCCTGTCCGCAACCGCGAACGCACTTTGGAAGCTGCCATTAAATCGGTATTATCACAAAAAACGAATTTCAAATTCAATTTGATTATTATTGACAACTACTCGACCGATAAAACTCCGGAAATCATTAAAAAATATGCAGCGAAAGATTCTCGCGTTATTCATTTAATACCGGAACGCACCGATTTGGGCATCGGTGGTTGCTGGAACGCCGGTATCGACTTGCCTGTTTGCGGTAAATTTGCCGTACAATTGGATAGCGACGACGTTTATCAAGACGAAAATACATTGCAGACCATTGTTGATGCTTTCTATGAGCAAAATTGCGCCATGGTTATCGGTTCGTACACAATGACCAACGGTGAAATGGAAACTATTCCGCCCGGATTGATTGACCACAAAGAATGGACGCCAGAAAACGGTCGCAACAACGCATTGCGTATCAACGGCTTAGGTGCTCCGCGTGCTTTCTATACGCCGATATTGCGCGAAGTGCGTCTTCCGAATACCAGTTATGGCGAAGATTACGCTTTAGGACTTTATTTCAGTCGCGAATATCAAATTGGTCGTATCTATACTTCGCTGTATATGTGCCGTCGCTGGGAAGGTAATTCCGATGCTGCACTGGATATTACGAAGGTCAATGCCAATAACTTGTACAAAGATAGAATTCGTACTTTTGAAGTAAAGGCGCGCATTGCGTTGAATAAGAAAAAATGAGATAAATAAAGAGCCTTCTCCAACGAAATTCCGTTGGAGGAGGCTTTATTTTTATAACTAAGAAAAGAAAATAACGATGCAGGTTCAGCAGAAAGTTTACGATTTGTTTGAGGAACAGTTGACTAATTGGGAAATGGCGCGCAAAAATTTTGCAGCATTGGATTCCGTTCAGTTAAAAACTTTTGATTTTGATGATTTTAAAGTGTGTGTACAGTTCAATCCCGGTCGTATGGCTTCTTCGGGTGCAAAAGTTGATGCCAAAACGATAGCTCAACGCAAATGCTTTTTGTGCGAAGAAAATCGTCCGGAAGTGCAGAATGGGGTTGATTATGGCGATTTTGTGATTTTAATCAATCCTTTCCCTATTTTCAAAAAACATCTTACTATTCCGCGGCGCGAACATATTGACCAACACATTCGTCCTTATTTTAAAGATATGCTTTCGTTGGCAAAAGATTTGCCGGATTTTGTAATTTTCTACAATGGACCAAAATGCGGGGCTTCTGCTCCCGACCATATGCACTTTCAAGCCGGCAACAAAGATTTTCTGCCTATTGTGAACGAACTTCCGCACATCAAGGCTAAAAAAGGTACGCTTATTTCTAACAATAATGGCGTAGAAATGGTGCGTTTTGATAATTATTTGCGTACCGTTTACAGTCTCGAATCTGCCGATAAAGAGGCTTTGGTAGAGGCTTTCAATGCATTTTTCGATAAATTACAAAAAGGCAAAGAGGAAGAGCCGATGATGAATGTGCTTAGTGTTTTCGAAGACGAAAAATGGAAAGTGTATATTATTGTGCGCAAAGCATTTCGTCCGTGGCAATACACAGCCGAAGGCGATAAAAATCTTATGGTTTCGCCTGCAACCGTAGAGGTTGGTGGTATGTTTATTACTCCCGTTCCCGAACATTTTGAACGGATAACAAAGGCTGATGTTATAGATATTATGTCCCAATTGACTATGCAAATTTGATAAAATGGGCATAATTCAACGAAAAGATAAAATCACTGAATCAGTGTCGGCTGACAAATTGTTTGTACCTAAGTCGGACACTTTTTCACAAGACCCACCAAAATCAATAAAAGCTGAACAAATGCAATATCCCCCTAAAAAAATCACGGCTCCGTATGTTAAAGTAGGCATTATGTCTGCTCCTGTAATTCAATTTCGTTTCGTTGGAGAATTTCGCTGTCTTGAAACGGGAGGAGCCTGTTCGGAATCTAATTCCGCTACTTTTGAAAACGGAAAAATTCGGTTTGATAACCAACTTTTCGACCAATTATCGTTTGTGCCTGTTGATGAAAAAACAGCGTTGTTTGAACTTGTTGACGTAACTATTGGCGTGGATTTTCATTGGGAACGCAAAGAAAATCAACAATTTCAGGGCGCACTTAATCTAATTGTCGAAAACGGCAAATTGACAGCTGTTAATCGTCTTTTAATTGAAGATTATTTGTACAGCGTTATTGCTTCTGAAATGAGTGCCAAAGCATCGTTGGAATTGCTAAAGGCGCATGCGATTATTTCGCGCAGTTGGCTTTTAGCACCAATGCTCAATAGTAATGTAACACAAGGCGTAGCGGTAAACGAAACTCGCACTGCCAATGAAGTGATAAAGTGGTATGAACGTGATGCGCATGAAAATTTCGATGTGTGTGCCGACGACCATTGTCAGCGTTATCAAGGTGTTTCTCGCATTTCTACACCGTTGGTAAGAGAGGCTATTGACGCTACGCGTGGCGAAGTTTTGACTTACGGCGGTGAAATTTGCGATGCGCGTTTTTCAAAATCGTGTGGCGGCGTGGCTGAATTGTTTGAAAATTGCTGGGCACCTGTTCACCATGATTATCTGACTGCTGTTATTGATAATCCGCAAGTGCCTGAAATTTATGCCGATTTGACGGTAGAAGAAAATGCCGACCGTTGGATTCGTACAGCACCGGAAGCTTTTTGCAACACCACCGATAAGGAAATTTTAGAGCAAGTGCTTAACAATTACGACCAAGAAACAACCGATTTTTACCGTTGGAAAGTGCAATATACTCAAGCCGAACTGTCGGCATTGGTGAAAAAACGGTCGGGAATTGATTTTGGGACAATAACAAATCTTGTTCCCGTTGAGCGTGGAACATCCGGTAGATTGACGAAGCTGAAAATTGTAGGCACGCTGAAAACTTTAACCGTAGGTAAAGAGTTAGAAATACGCAAATGGTTGTCCGAATCGCATCTGTATAGTTCTGCTTTTGTGATTGACAGAACGGCGGACGGCGATTTTATATTGACAGGTGCCGGTTGGGGACATGGCGTTGGGCTGTGTCAGATAGGAGCAGCTGTAATGGGCGCAAAAGGCTATAAATACGATGAAATTTTGTTGCACTATTTTCGCGGTTCATCGATAGAAAAACGCTATTAATAGCTTAAAAACAATATTATGAAAAAAATCATGTTATTATTTGCATTAACGATGAGTTGTTTGGCATCGTTTGCGGGTAATATGATTATTGGCGGCGAAACTAAGCGTGTAGATACACTGATGCATCGAATTATTGGTCCTGGTGTTACTTATACAAAATTAAGTTTGCCAGACTATCCGCTGTCAGCTTACCTGATGACAGTAAATTTAGCAAATCAATATAATAAAGTAGAAACGTTTCAGGCGCAAAATCGAGTTGGTAGTACGGAAGCGATGACTAACGCTTATCAACGTTTGAGCAGTTCACGTCATAATTCTTTAGGAAGTGTCAACGGCAATTTTTGGATTGTTTCCGGTCAAGGACAACCTACGGAATTGTTGGGTGTGTCGCATAGTGGTAGTGCGCTTGACGGACAATTACTGACTGACCCTAACAATTGGAACAGAGGTCGAACTTCCGATCCGGAACTGCTCAAACAAGAGATAGGTTTTGCCGTTATAGACGAAGTCCGCAAAGCGTGGATTTGCGACATGGGATTTGACGGAAAAGTTTTGGTGGGTAGCCAAAGTTTCAAGATATCAGAAGTAAACCGCAACAGAGTAACTCCGGGCGCCAACGAAATCGTATTGTTTAACCAATATTTGGGAAAGGCGACACGCACATCAACTGCCGGTACCGAAGTGGTAGTAAAATTGGCTGGTGGACAAACTTGGGGAGTTAGTAAAAATGTTCAGTGTACGGTAATGAGTAAAAACAACACGGGCGGGACGGTAATTGCAGCCGGTCAAGCAGTACTTTCCGGACACGGAACGGGAAAAACATTTCTTGACAATATAAGTGTAGGTCAAACTATCACGTTAAATCTTGGTGTCTATACATTAGAATCCGGCGAAAGACCGACGGTTCGTCAAATGGTTACCGGAAATGCTTATGTGTTGCGTAATGGGCAATTGACCATTCGTAATACGAATGAAGCCTATAACTCTCAACTCTATCCACGAACGGGTATCGGAGCATCGGAAGACGGTAAAAAATTATTTCTTATTGTTATCGATAAAAAAGGCAGTTCGGTAGGAGCAAACACCACAACTATGTGTAATATTTTGAAAGCGTATGGCGCATACAATGTTACATCAATGGACGGCGGCGGTTCTGCGCAAATGATGATTGGCGGTGCTATTGTCAATAATCCGTCTGACGGCAAGGAACGTCCGGTGGCAAATGGTTGGATGGTGTTCAACACTGCTCCTGACGACAATGTTGTAGCTTCACTATTATTTGAAGAACATTCCGATATCATTATTCCCGCTTATGGCGAATATAAACCTAATATATTAGCTTACAATCAATATGGAACGCTATTGTCGGAAAATTTTCAAAATTACACGCTAACGTGCGAACCGTCCGGTTTGGGAACAATCAGTTCTGACGGTAAGACTTTTTATGCAGGTTCTACAACCGCATCAGGTAGCCTGAAAGCTACTTTTGGCACGATTTCCGTGTCGCATCCGTTGAAAATTGTGAACGGTAATATTTTCCTGCGCTTAGATTCTGTACTAACAGATACGCGCGATTATAAAATTGAAGTTATCAGCACAACGGGCACGAAAGAAATGATGATTGACCCGTCGAAAGTGCAGTGGAATGTAGGTGACGAAAATGTGTGTGTGGTTTCCAATGGCATTTTGCGCGGTATTTCTAATGGTAGGACTAAACTTTACGGACAGTTGAACGATTTCAAAGATTCATTGATTGTTAAGGTAGAAATAGCTGACCATAGCGGTTACGTTTACGAAGATATGTCCGATGTTGCCAAGTGGAGCATTACGGCACAAAGCAATTGGAATGCAGTGCTGAACCACGATAATTTGCCAGCCACATGGCAGCACGGCAGTGCAGTGAATTATACCTATCAAACCAGCCGTTCTCCAAGTTTAAAATTGACTTATGGTTATCCGTTGTATAGTTTGCCCGATTCTATGAAAATTTACATGAATACAGGGGCTATTCAAGTTACAAAATTGTTTATAGGTATGCGCGCCAACAATGAAACGACAATTGTACAAAAAACATTAGAAAATATTCCAAATAACGGCGATACCGAATTGGTTGTTGATTTATCTGAATTTTTCGATTTGGCTGATTTTGCTGTGTATCCTATTCGGTTAGAATATTTATCGAATCAGATAGCGCTGAGTTCGCAACAAACAGGCACGGCTTACACGTATGCCATTCGTGATATTACATTATATTATAAGGGCGTGCCGGTTGGTCTCAATCAGGCTTTTGTTCAGCAACAACTGCCTGTTTACCCGAATCCTGTGAAGTTGGGCGAGCCTTTGTATATTTCCACTGCGGCGTTTGCTTCGGACAAAGTAAAAGCGGAACTTGTCGGTTTGGATGGTCGTGTTTTGTATACCGAAACATTGCCTCACAATGAGTTGATGGTGGTGTTGTCGTTGCCGAAAGTAGCAGAAGGAATTTATTTTCTGAAACTATCGAATGCCACGAATTCTAAAACCGTTAAGATTGTATTTAAGCATTAAAAGCATTATTAACTTTATAAATTAACAATTTAACATCTTTTTTTATGACAAACAAAAAAAACATTTCACCTTGGGCATGGGTTCCTACATTATATTTTGCGGAAGGCATACCCTATTTTTTGGTTAATAGTATTTCCGTAATGATGTTCACAAAAATGGGAGTGCCGAATGGAGAAATGGCACTTTTTACATCGCTTCTCTATCTACCGTGGACAATTAAACCTTTTTGGTCTCCATTTGTAGATATGTTTAAAACGAAGCGTTGGTGGATTATTGCTATGCAGGTTTTGATGACGGCTGCTTTTGTATTGCTTACCATTACAATTCCTCATCCGTCGCCCGAAATGATTGCTTCCGGACAAACACCTATTTCCCTGTTTACCGTGATGTTGTTTCTTTTTATTCTCGTAGCTTTTGCTTCTGCCACTCACGACATTGCCGCTGACGGTTTTTATATGTTGGCTCTGAACACTCATCATCAGGCGGCATTTGTGGGCATACGTTCTACATTCTACCGTCTTTCTTCTATTTTTGGACAAGGCGTGCTTTTGGTTATTGCCGGTGTGCTTGAAACCAAAATGGGAGATATTCCATTATCTTGGCAATTGACATTGCTCATTACTTCTGTTATTTTTGGTCTCATCACTTTGTGGCATGTGTTCTTTATACCAAAACCGGATTCAGACAAGTCGTCGATGGGTGAGGGAGAACGTTCTGCCGAAGCAGTTTTTGCGGAATTTGGTCGTACATTTGCAACTTATTTTAAGAAACCGGGCATTTGGTTGGCTTTAGTATTTATGTTGGTGTATCGTTTGCCCGAAGCTTTTCTCATTAAAATGATAAATCCGTTCTTAGTGGCTTCACGTGAATTAGGCGGATTAGCACTTTCTGTTGAACAAGTAGGTATTGTGTACGGTACGATAGGCATATTGTTTTTGACGATAGGCGGCATTTTAGGTGGCATTTTCGCTTCTCGCGTAGGCTTAAAAAAATCTATGTGGGTAATGGCGGTTTTTATGACGCTTCCTTGTTTGTCGTTTGTCTATTTGTCAGTATTCCAACCTACTTCGTTGGTGTGGATTTCTGTTGCATTAGCCATTGAACAATTCGGTTACGGCTTCGGTTTCACGGCTTATATGCTTTTCATGATGTATTTCTCCGAAGGAGAGTTCAAAACGGCACATTACGCTATTTGTACGGCTTTCATGGCTTTGAGCATGATGATTCCGGGAATGTTTGCCGGTTATCTGCAAGAGTGGATGGGTTACGAAGGTTTCTTCTGGATGGTAATAGCTTGTTGTTCAGCTACATTAGCCGTTACTGTTTTTGCTTATCGCAAAATAGATGCTGAATATGGTCGAAAATAAAATTGATAGGTAGCACCTGTTTTTTATAAATAAGGGCAACGCGTTGTATAACGGTTGCCCTTATTTCATTATAGTTGTTTAGAAAGTTCTAAAAAATTGCGATAATAATGTATATAAGTTTATTATTTTGTTTTTAACCATTTATCGAGCCATGCAAAAAATGTGCGCTGCCACAAAATGCCGTTTTGAGGTTGCAATACCCAATGGTTTTCGTCGGGGAAAATGAGCAATTGAGCAGGAATACCGCGTAGTTTAGCAGCGTTGAAAGCAGCCATAGTTTGTGAAGCAACTATTCGAAAATCCTTTTCGCCATGAATACAGAGGATAGGTGTGTCCCATTTATCTACAAACAGATGGGGCGAACTAGCGTAAGATTTTTGAGCAATGGCATTATCTTTTTCCCAGTAAGGACCTCCGAAATCACGGTTTACAAACCACATTTCTTCGGTTTCGAGATACTGTTGTTCGAGGTTGAACATACCGTCGTGAGCAATGAACGCTTTGAAACGTTTGTTGTGGTGTCCTGCCAGCCAATAAACGGAAAATCCTCCGAAACTTGCGCCAACACAGCCTAAGCGGTCGCTATCAACAAATGGTTCTTTGCAGAATGTGTCAATAGCTGTAAAATAGTCTTTCATACACTGTCCGCTGTAGTCGCCGCTGATTTGTTCGAGCCAATCGTTACCGAAACCATATAGCCCGCGGCGATTTGGTGCTACAATAATGTAATCGTTGGCTGCCATGATTTGAAAATTCCAGCGATAACTCCAAAACTGGCTGACCGGACTTTGCGGGCCACCTTGACAGTAGAGCAGGGTTGGATATTTCTTGTTAGTATCGAATTTTGGAGGATAGATAATCCAAACCAGCATTTTTTTATTGTCTGTTGTGGTCATCCAACGTTCTTCTACACGTCCCATTTTCATTTGGTCGAGCAAGTGTTTGTTTTCATACGTCAGTTGTTTTTCAGTGCCATCGAAGGATATGGCGTAAATATCGTTTGGTGCGCTCATGGAGTGACGAACGCCTACAAGTCCGTTTGGAATTAATGCGATGGCTTCGTAATCGTGTTGTCCGGAAGTGATTTGTGTAAATGTTTTTGTGGCGATATCAGCCTTGTAAATCTGCGTAGTTCCATGTTGGCTACTTGTCAGGTAGATAGATTTGCCTGTAGTGTCCCAACAAAGCGTGGCACAACTTTGATCCCATTTTTCGGAAATATTGCTTTTGATGCCGGTGGTCAAATCGAGGACAAAAAGCCTGTTTTTGTCCGATTCGTTGCCGTCGTTTTCCATGCTTTCCCACGCTAATTTAGTGCCGTCGGGCGAAAATACGGGGTTGATGTCGTAACCCATCATACTTTCCGTCAGGTTTTTGATGGTTTTGTCGGTAGCAATATCGTAGAGGTAAATATCGCTGTTAGTGCTTTCGGCATAGGCTTTTCCCGTTTTTTTTCGGCATGTGTAAGCAATGGTTTTACTGTCGGGCGAGAAAGTGATTTGTTCTATTCCGCCGAACGGCTTCATGGGGCATTCATAAGGTTCTCCTGCCAAAATGTCTCGCTTGTTGGTGACCTTTTTGCCGTCGTAATCGACCAAAAACGGATGTGGAATGGTTTCTACCCATTCGTCCCAATGGCGGTACATTAGTTCATCGATGAGACGTCCTGTGGCTTTGTCTAAATCGGGATGTTTGTCAATGGTGCGTTCGCCGTGTTTTACGTCGGCGATAAAAAGGATTTTTGTACCATCGGGAGAGTAAAGAAAATCGCTGATGCCGCCTTCATGGTTCGTTATCTGTTTGCGTTTTGTGCCGTCGGGATTCATTTCCCACAGTTGAACGCTACCACTTTCGGCGGAAAGAAAGGCGATGCGTGTGCCGTTTTTTACCCATTTGGCAGCATATTCACTTTTTGTGGAATGTGTTATTTGGCGCGCGTTGCTAGCGTCGGTGTTTATGACAAAAATTTCGCGATTGCTTTTGCTTTTCGCTACGCTGTAGTAGGTTACGCCGTAAAGCAGTTGAGTTCCGTCGGGACTTACTTGTACGTCGCCCAAACGTCCGAGAGCCCATAGAGCTTCGGGTGTCATGCGTCCGTTTTCAATTTTCAAATCGTTTTTTCCGATGATGTCGGTGTTTTTTTGTGGTGTATTGCACGCTGTCAGCGCAGTGGCTATTGCCATAATTGTCAAAATTTTAGTTTTCATATTCAAAATATTATCGTTGCTTGCTCAAAAAGTGGAACAAGCTGCAACTGAAAGACTATTGGTAAAAAAGTTTTTATTCGATGTCGTTGGTGTCGATAATTAAATTATCGACAATGAAATCTTGCCGTTCGGGAGTGTTGTTTCCCATGTAGAAAGAGAGAAGTTCACTGACTGCATCTTCTTTTCGTAGCGTAACCCTATCCAAACGCATATCTTTGCCAATGAAGTGTACAAATTCTTCGGGCGATATTTCTCCTAAACCTTTAAATCGTGTGATTTCTCCGTTTGCGCCCACTTTTTTAAGAGCTTGTTGACGTTCTTCTTCGGTGTAACAATAAAAAGTCTCTTTTTTGTTGCGGACGCGGAATAGCGGAGTTTGCAAAATGTACACGTGTCCCTTTTTTATTAGTTCAGGGAAAAATTGCAAGAAAAATGTGAGCAACAATAAGCGAATATGCATACCGTCCACATCGGCATCGGTAGCGATGATGATTTTGTTATAACGCAGACCTTCCAAACCGTCTTCAATGTTGAGAGCAGCTTGAAGCAGGTTGAATTCTTCGTTTTCGTAAACTACTTTTTTGGTGTAGCCGTAACTGTTGAGTGGTTTACCTCGCAAGCTGAAAACTGCTTGTGTATTGACATCGCGACTCTTGGTAATGGAACCCGAAGCTGAATCACCTTCAGTAATAAAAATGGACGATTCCAATTTTTGATTGCTTTTAGAGTCGTTAAAATGAATGCGGCAGTCGCGTAGTTTTTTGTTGTTGAAACTGACTTTTTTTGCTCGTTCGCGCGCTAATTTGGTAACGCCGGCAATTGCTTTTCGCTCTTTTTCGGACTCTTGAATCTTTTTCAGCATAATGTCGGCGGTTTCCAAATCTTTATGCAGAAAATTGTCCACCTCTGTTTTTACAAAATCGTTGATGAATTTGGCAATGGTAGGACCATATTTTCCCATATCTTTGGAGCCGAGCTTAATTTTTGTCTGCGATTCGAATACAGGTTCTTCTACTGCCAGCGATATGGCGGCAACTAAACCGTTGCGTATATCGGACAGTTCCATGCTGTTTTTGTTGAAATACTCTTTTATGGTACGTCCGAATGCTTCGCGGAAAGCCGATTGATGCGTACCGCCTTGCGTGGTGTGCTGTCCGTTGACAAACGAATAGTATTCTTCGCCGTATTGGTTGGTATGGGTGAAAGCTATTTCAATGTCGTCCGATTTGAGGTGTACAATAGGGTAGAGATTTTCAGAAGTGCTGTTTTCGTTCAACAAATCGAGCAATCCGTTGCGCGAAACTATTTTTTTACCATTAAAAACGATAGTCAGTCCCGTATTCAGGTAGCTGTAGTTGCGCAACATCGTTTCTATAAACTCTTCACGGAAAGCGTAAGTGCCGAAAATAGTAATATCCGGCGTAAAACTGATGTAAGTTCCGTTTGCTTCCGATGTTTTTTCTAAATCGTACTCTTTTATGAGTTTTCCCTTTTGAAAATCGGCAGTTTTTACCTTACCGTCTCGGAAAGACTTTACTGTAAAGTCAGAAGAAAGAGCGTTGACGGCTTTTGCTCCGACACCATTCAGACCAACCGATTTTTTAAACGCTTTCGAGTCGTATTTGCCGCCGGTATTCATTACCGAAACGGCTTCCACCATTTTTCCTTGTGGAATACCTCGTCCAAAGTCTCGCACGGAAAGCGTATTTTCTTGCAGGTTAATGTCGATACGATTACCGCACTTCATTCTAAATTCGTCGATAGAGTTGTCGATAATTTCTTTCAACAGGACGTAAATGCCGTCGTCGGCTGACGAACCGTCGCCTAATTTGCCGATATACATACCGGGGCGTAGGCGGACGTGCTCAAGACCTTCGAGCGTTTGTATGTTTTCTTCAGTATAAACAGGGATAGTAATGTTTTCTTCCATAGTAATGTTTGATATTTTGCGTGGCGATTTTATGCCCAATTTTTGCGGTGCAAATGTAAGATTTTTTTGTGAAAAAGTAGTCGATTTTTATTTTTTATAAGAACAGAAAAGCCACCTTAAACAAAGGCAGCCTTTAAGTCGTTTGTCTCCATCGCTCAATGATTGTTCACATAAAAATACTTTCTATGTGTCGGCACAATCGATATTTTTATCTTCCGCTTTATTTTTTGTTGAGCAGAATATAGGCAACCAAGCCGACTACCATAGTTACGAGAGAACCCCATAACAAAACATTGCTGGAAGTGCCTAAAAATTTGTAAACCACTAACATAACTACTCCCAACAATAAAATGAAGATTCCTAAATAGCTTTTAAATTGATTCATAATGCTGTTTGTTTATTTGTGTTTCTGAAATTGTTTACAAAATAAGTGTTTTTTTTTGAAATAACGAAATTTTTTACATAAAATCTTTATTGATTGACTTCTATTGGTGTGAAAATTTGTTATTTTGTCTGTTTTTTGTGCTTAAAAACATGAAAATAAAGGCTTTTAGGAAACTTTAAAACTTTTGTAGTTTCCTATAACTATTTAAAAATCAATGTTATAAAAACAATTATTTTTTATTTATGAATAATTAACCTTTGATTTAATCAAAATGATACTACCAATATATAACTTTGCAACCTTAATTTAAACTTAATGGACGTGGAAACAAGAAAAAGAATCATTAAAGTGGCTTCTGAACTTTTTCTGAAATATGGTTTGCGTAGCGTTACTATAGATGACATTTGCAACGAACTCCGCATTTCTAAAAAAACGTTCTATGTACATTTCAAACAGAAAGAAGAGCTGATAGAGAGCCTGTTGACCGAAATGCGACATAAAAAGAGTACGGTCGGAAATTCGTTCAGTCCCGATGAAAATGCGATTGATATTATGTGGCGTCACTTGAATGCGTTTAAATCTAACGATTTGGCAGAAAAACACATCAACTTTTTTTACGATTTGCAAAAGTACTATCCGACTATTGTTCAAAATCATGCTCAAGAGATAGAACAGCAATATTTGACACGTGTTTGTGCAAGTTTGAAAGCAGGAGTAGAGCAGGGTGTGTTGCGGTCGGATTTGAACATAACAGGTTTGGCAGTGCTGATGAAAAATATCGGTTTTGCCGTTACCGTACGCGAGTTGCATGACACTACCGATATGAGTGTTTCGCAAATTATTGATTTTATGGCTGATACTTTTATTCGCGTGGCGGCTACGGAAGAAGGGCAGAACTATTTTGCCTCGAAAAGAAAAAATGCGCATGAAAAGCAATAAAATAAACCGATGTGAGTTTGAATAAAATTTGTAAATAACATACCAAAAAGAATATGAATAAGAAAAATTTGATTTTGACGTTGTTTGTTTTTTGCACAATTTCGTTGGCGGCTCAGGATACGCTTAAACTAAATCTGTCGCTTCGCGATGCCGAGCAATATGCGTTGGAGCACAACCGTTCGATGCAAAATGCCACATTGAACGTAAAAAAAGCTTATGCTTCTCGTTGGCAAACCATTGCTTCGATGCTGCCTCAAGTAAGTGCGGGATTGGATTATTCCAATATGTGCGGCTATGAGATAACTTTGGGACAGATGAAAATGGCAATGCCGCCTTCGGGAACTTTTTCAGTAACGGCGTCCATCGCATTGAGTGGCTCACATATAGTAGGTACATTACTTAATAATCTTGCCATTGAAATGTCGGACATTAACGCAAAAAAGACGGAACAAGATATTACAAGTAAAGTGGCAACCGTTTATTTGTCCATTTTGGCTATGGAAAAGACGACCGATTTGCTGGAACAGAACTTAAAAAATCTTCAAAATCTGTTTGAAACAACTTTAAATGCAGTGAAAGTGGGCGTGGTTGAACAAACTGATGCCGACCAAATTTCGGTGCAGGTGTCGTCGATGCAAAACGGCATCAATGTAACTAAACGTTCGCTCGAAATGCTCTACAATTCACTGGCGTTGCAGTTGGGGCAAGGGATTGATTGCAAAATTACGTTGACGCAGACGCTCGACGAGTTGTTGAATATTAATATGGTTGTGGAATTGTTGCAAACCGATTTTGATTTGTCGCAAAACTACGATTACCAACTGCTGATGAAGAATGCGGAATTGTCGAAAAAACAAATAACTATGAAAGCGATGGAATATGTGCCGTCGTTAGGTGCCTATTATCAATATTCCGCAAAAAAATATTTTAGCGACGAAATGACACTAAACATGACTGCGCCAAATATGGTTGGTGTGTCGCTGAAAGTGCCCATTTGGTCGAGTGGTGTGCGTACGGCAGGTGTAATGGAGAAAAAAATGGCTTACCAAGCAGCTAAAAACACGTTGATTGATACTGAAAATGCTCTTCGGGTGCAGGACAAACAGTTGCGTTACAACTTAACTTCGGCTTATGAAAACTACCAGACGCAAACGAAAAATTTGGATGTTTCCCAACGCGTTTTCGACAATATTTCTAAAAAATTTGAGCAAGGTTACGCTTCGAGTACGGAAGTAACCAATTCGAGTATTACTCTACTAACGGCGCAAAGCAACTATGTTTCGGCAATGCTCGAAATGGTGAACGCCCATATTGATTTGAAAAAACTATTGAACAAATAAATTTCCGAATAACAATAAAAAACCAATAAAACGATGAAAACAATTCAAAATTTGACAATTCTTGCCGGCGCAACACTTTTATTTGTCGGCTGTGGCTTAGATAAAACCAAAGAAACGGTCGCTGAAGAAGTGCGTGTGGTGCAGGTGAAAACGCAGGTACTGAAAAAACAGACCATTTCTCGCGTGATAGACCTTTCGACCACATTGCAAGGATACGAAACCATGAATGTGGCACCCTCAATGAGTGGTAAGATTGAGCATATTTACGTGGAAATCGGTTCAAAAGTATCCAAAGGTCAAATGTTGGTGCGGATGGATCAAAATCAGTACAATACTACAAAATTGGCTTATGCCAATCTTGGTATTGAAATGGCGCGTATGGAAGCATTGAAGGAGTCGGGAAGCATATCGCAGCAGACCTATGACAGAACGAAATTGAGCTACGACCAAACTAAAGAAAATCTGGAATTCTTAGAAAAGAATACCTATGTGAAAGCTCCTTTTTCTGGTGTTATTTCAGCCAAGAATTATGAAGATGGCGAATTGTATGCAGGTCAACCAGTGTTAGTGTTAACTCAAATCAACACTCTCAAAGCATTAATTAATGTACCAGAATCTAATTTCCCATTGATTAAGAAAGGCCAAAAAGTTAATTTGCATTCAGAAATTTATCCTGACAAAGCCTTTCCTGCAACTATTGAGGTCGTTTATCCTACTATTGATGCAACAACCCATACGTTTCAGGTAAAATTAAATATACCAAATTCGTCGTTAGCGCTTCGTCCAGGTATGTTTGTGCGTACAACTTTGGCTTTAGGTAAAGTGGATGCCATTATGGCTCCTTATCAAGCAGTTTTAAAATTAGTGGGATCTAACGAACGTTATGTGTTTGTAAATAAAGGTGGAGTAGCTAAGCGTGTGAGTGTAAACTTGGGTCAACGTTTTGATGATATGGTGGAATTAGTTTCCACAGAATTGGTCGAAGGTGACGAGTTGGTAACACTTGGTCAAGCCAAATTGGTGGATGGTTCTAAATTAAATGTGGTAAAGAAGAACTAGAAGTTAGAGATTGTAATAAAGGAATTTTTATTCAAAATTCAATAAGAAATAACAATGAGTATTTATAAATCAGCTATTAATAAACCGGTTACGACTATTTTGATTTTCGTGGCGGTGATAATCATAGGCCTGTTTTCATTCTTGAAACTACCTATTGATCAATTTCCTGAAATGGAACCACCGTATATTACGGTAATGACTACATATCCTGGTGCTAGTGCCAGCGAAGTGGAAACAAATGTGACTAAGTTGCTCGAAAACAGTTTGAACTCTGTGGATGGGCTTAAGGAACTTACTTCAACTTCCAAAGATAACATGTCTATGGTGATGCTTGAAATGGAGTGGGGTACCAACTTAGATGAAGTTATCAATGACGTGCGTTCATACATTGATATGACCAAAGATAACTTACCTAGTGGATGTTCTAATCCTTTCATATTCAAGTTTAGTTCTAGTGCTATGCCAATTCTTCAGTACGCTATTACCGCTAACGAAAGTTATCCCGGTTTGGATAAGTTGCTGAATGATGATGTAATGCCTCAGTTGAACCGAGTTGATGGTATTGGTAACTTATCATTGTCTGGATCGCCAGAACGTTATATATATGTGGATATTAATCAAGAAAAACTTGATGCCTATCATATTCCGCTTGAGGCTGTCGGACAAGCAGTAAGTAATAATAACTTGAACTTGTCGTCAGGTACCGTTAAAATGGAAAAAGAACAGTATCAATTACAAGTGCGTAGTGAGTATATTGAAAGTTCTGAGATTAACAACATTGTGGTGACGACGACGCCTGATGGCAAACAAGTGTATGTGCGTGATATTGCTGTTGTGCGTGATACGATTAAAGACTTAAGTCTTGATGAAAAAACCAATGGCCGGGAGAGTGTGCGTTTGATTGTAACTAAACAATCGGGTGCAAATACGGTTCAGATTTGCGAAGACGTACAAGCTGAAATGGCCAAAATTCAGAAACGATTACCATCCGATGTAAAAATTGATGTAATCTATGATTCTTCTGATTACATTAAAAATGCTGTTTATAGCTTGGAAGAATCAATTATGTATGCGCTTATTTTTGTGGTATTAGTCGTTTTGTTTTTCTTAGGGAAATGGCGTGCCACAATCATTATTGGTGTTACTATTCCTATATCTTTGGTCGTATCGTTCATCTATTTACTTTTTGTCGACAGTTCGTTAAATATAATTTCACTATCGTCTCTCACTGTGGCTATTGGTATGGTGGTGGATGATGCCATTGTGGTGCTCGAAAATATATCGAAACATATTGATAGAGGCTCCAATCCGCGCGAAGCATCTATTTATGCTACCAATGAGGTATGGACTTCAGTTATCGCTACGACATTTGTTATTGTAGCTGTATTTGTGCCTCTAACCATGCTTAATGGTATGGCAGGTATTATGTTTAAGGAGTTGGGATGGATTGTGACTATTGTTGTATGTACTTCAACGTTGGTGGCTATTACATTGACTCCTATGTTGAGTTCAAAATTATTGAAACCACACAAAGTCCATATCGACGAAAATGGACAGATTGTGGAAGAACAACCTAAAATAGATTGGTATCAAAAATATGTGGTTGGTTTATTGGACAAAGTAGACGCTTGGTATGCTAAGGTTCTACATGTTTGTTTGAATCATAAAGCGGTTACTTTGATTGTTGTTGTGGCTATCTTTTTGGCTTCGTTAATCCCTGCATTTATGGGATTTATCGGTACCGACTTTATGCAACAAGGCGATAATGGACGTTTAAGTGTACAGGTAGAGTTACAACGTGGTACGCGTATCGAAGAAACATTGAAAACGGCACGTCTGCTTGAAACACGTTTCCAAGTTTTAGCTCCTGAAATTAGAATGATTAATACATCTGCGGGTTCTAATGATGACGCTAATGTATCAGCCATTTTTTCATCAACTACCAACAATAAGATTTCGATGACTGTTGTTTGTAATAAAAAATATGAACGAGAACGTTCTATTGATGAAATCGCCGAAGTGTTACGTAAAGAATTGGATAATTATCCTGAAATTATTGACTATCAATGTACGGTTGGTGGTGGTATGCGTGGTATGGTGGGAGGATCGTCTACGGTTGATGTCGAAATTTATGGCTACGACTTCGCTAAGACATCTTTATTGGCTGAGAAGATTAAACGTATGGTGAGTGATAGTATTCCTGGTGCTCGTGATATCAATGTTGATAGAGATGATGATCGTGCAGAGCTTAAGATTGTTGTGGATAAGGAAAAAATTGCTCGTCAAAATTTAAATTCAGTGGCTATTTCTAGTTATGTACGTAATCGCGTAAATGGGATGGCAGTAGGCTATTTGAAAGAAGATGGTGATGAATATAATATAGTTGTACGTTTACAGGAAGAAAATCGGAATACTTTAACAGATATTCAGGATTTAACAATTCCTACACCAATGGGCAAACAGTTAAAATTAAGTGAAGTGGCTAATATTGAAGAATATTGGACACCTCCAACCATTGCTCGTAAAAGTCGTCAGCGTATTGTTCGTGTGCAAATTACACCATATAAAACATCGTTAGGAGAATTGGCTACAGATGTTCAGGCCGTTATGGAACATATCGAGATTCCACAAGGTGTCTCGGTTCGCTTGGCTGGTGATTATGAGGAACAACAAGATACATTTGCCGATATGGGTTTGCTCCTGCTTTTAATTGTTTTGCTAGTTTACATTGTTATGGCATCACAGTTTGAGTCGTTTGCTAAGCCTACTATTATCATGATGTCGGTACCATTTGCTATTACAGGGGTTATCTTATCGCTTTGGATTACTGGTACATCACTCGATATGATTGGTGCTTTGGGTGTTATCATGTTGGTGGGTATTGTGGTGAAGAATGGTATTGTGTTGGTGGATTACACTAACTTGATGCGTGACCGTGGTTACGAACTGAATGAGGCCATTGCTATGTCTGGTGCTTCACGTTTACGTCCTGTATTGATGACCGCATTTACCACGATTCTTGGTATGTTACCTATGGCGTTGAGTAATAGTGAAGGATCTGAACTGTGGAAACCTATGGGTATTGTGGTAATGGGTGGATTACTGGTGTCGACCTTGGTAACGCTGATTGTAGTCCCTGTTTTATATGCCGTAATGTCTCGTCATGGCGAACGTGATAAAGATAAAAAGAATCGCGAAACATTTATTTTTATGCAATTATCGGATAAAGATAAAGACGCTAAATAAATTAATGAACGTAATAACTAAAGAATTATGAAATCAGTATTTATTGTATTTAATCAAGCGAATACCGAACGTGTCGAATATATGTTGGATCAATTGAAAATCAGAGGATTTACATTTTTTGAGCAAGTTCAAGGACGTGGAACAAACGGTGGCGAACCGAGACGTGGAACGCACACATGGCCTGAAATGAACTCTGCCGTCATTACTGTTGTGGACGACGACCGTGTGCCTGAATTGTTGAGTACAATCAAAAAGTTGGACAACCGAAATAAGGAAGTCGGCGTGCGCGCTTTTGTGTGGAATATTGAGCAAACGATTTAAAAATCAAAAGTTTATATTGTTGGAATGTGTCGGTAACCAATTGGTTGCCGACACATTTTGTCTTTTTTGCCGTTTTCGCCAAATAAAAATCGGTAAGAATTTATAATCTACGGCTATTTTTTGTAACTTTGCAATTCTGAAAAGAAAAATTGAAATTACTATTTTTGTACTATGAACATTTCTTATAATTGGTTGAAAAAATACCTGCAAACGGACGTTTCGGCAGATGAATTGGCTAAAATTCTCACTTCAATAGGATTGGAAGTAGGACTGGTAGAACAAGTGCAAACCATAAAAGGTGGGCTCGAAGGATTGGTTGTGGGTGAAGTATTGACTTGTAACAAACACGAAAATTCCGACCATCTTCATGTTACTATGGTCAATATCGGTTCGGGTGAGCCTTTGCAAATTGTTTGTGGAGCACCCAATGTAGCAGCCGGTCAAAAGGTAATTGTAGCAACCGTTGGTACTAAATTGTATCAAGGCGAAGAGACATTTACCATAAAACGCTCAAAAATACGCGGTGTTGAATCGTTTGGTATGATTTGCGCCGAGGACGAAATAGGCGTAGGAACCAGCCATGAAGGCATTATAGTGTTGCCCGCCGAAACGAAAGTAGGCATGTTGGCAAAAGACTATTTCAACGTACAAGATGATACAGTAATTGAAGTAGATATAACCCCCAATCGTGCCGATGCCATTTCGCACTACGGCGTGGCGCGCGATTTAGCAGCTTATTTTTTTTCCAAAGGACTGCCGTTTGGTCTGACACGTCCATCGGTGGACGATTTTAAGGTAGATTCAACCAAATCGAACATAGACATTGCCGTAAAAAATGCCGAAGCCTGTCTGCGCTATGCGGGTGTGGTTGTCAGTGGTGTTACCATTAAAGAATCGCCGAAGTGGTTGCAAGATACGTTGAATGTTATCGGCATACGTCCGATAAATAATGTTGTGGACATTTCCAATTATTTGCTGCACGCTTTCGGGCAACCGCTTCATACATTCGATGCCGACAAAATAGAAGGTGGTAAAATTGTGGTACGCACAGCTCAAGAGGGCGAAAAGTTCGTAACGTTGGACAGTGTGGAACGCACGTTGTGTGCCAACGATTTGATGATTTGCGATGCCACGAAACCAATGTGTATCGCCGGCGTTTTTGGTGGTTTGGATTCGGGCATTACCGATGCAACGACTTCCGTATTCATTGAAAGTGCCTATTTTAATCCGGTGTTTATTCGCAAAACGGCGCGCCGTTTTGGATTGCATACGGACGCAAGTTTTCGTTTTGAGCGCGGAGTTGACCCCAATCAGATAATTTATGTGTTAAAATTGGCGGCATTGATGATAAAAGAGTTGGCAGGCGGCGAAATTGCATCGGAAATTACCGATATTTACCCGTCTCCAATCAACGATTTTACCGTTACGGTGTCGATAGCGAAAATGGATAGTTTGATAGGTAAATCACTTGGACGCGAAACGATAGAAAAAATTCTCAAAGGATTGGAAATAAAAGTGTTATCTTTTGAAAATGATACTTATACTTTATCTGTTCCTTCATACCGTGTTGATGTGCAGCGCGATGTGGATATTATTGAAGATGTTTTGCGCATTTACGGCTACAACAATGTTGAAATTAGTTCCAAAGTCAATTCCAGCCTGAATTACGGTGAAAAACCGGATACGAACAAGCTCCAATATTTGGTTTCCGAACAGCTTTCTTCGTGCGGATTTTATGAAATACTCAATAATTCACTCACAAAAACACTCTACTACGAGCGTTTAAAACAGTATCCGTTGGAGAGGTGCGTAAAATTGATGAATCCGTTGAGCAACGATTTGGGTGTTATGCGTCAAACATTACTGTTCGGCGGTTTGGAGAGCATTGCTTACAATATCAACCGTCAAAATGCCGATTTGAAATTTTACGAATTGGGCAACTGCTATTGGTACGATGCCACGAAAGGCAAAGATGACGATGCGCTGTCGCACTATGGCGAAAACTACCGTTTGGGCTTGTGGCTAACGGGTAAACGTGCCATGCAGAGTTGGTTGCGTCCAAGCGAAAAGACATCGTTTTACGAATTGCGCGCTCATACCGACAATGTATTGCGAAAAATGGGCATTGCAGTGGATAGTTTGAAATTGGTTGATTCAGACGATGAACTCTATTCGGAGGCTTTGTTATTGAAAACCGCTTCGGACAAAACTTTGGGAACCATAGGAATTGTAAAACCTGAAATTCTTCGCTGGTTCGATATTTCTGTGCCGGTCTATTTTGCCGAATTAGATTGGAATTGTTGCCTGCGCGAGGGCGGAAAACATAAAATTGTTTACAAGGAAATATCTAAATTCCCCGAGGTAAAGCGCGATTTAGCCTTGTTGGTTGACAAAAATATCAAGTTTTTCGATATTGAAAAGGTAGCGTTCGATGTAGAAAGAAAATTACTGAAAAAGGTTTCCTTATTTGATGTTTACGAAGGTAAAAATTTGGAAGACGGCAAAAAATCGTATGCTGTAAATTTTGTGTTGCAAGATAAAGAAAAGACATTGACCGACAAACAGATAGATTCTATTATGCAACGTCTTATTAAAGCATTTGAAGAAAAACTGAACGCAAAATTACGTTGATATATTTCTTTAAGAGCAAATAAATCCCGATTATTTAGCACAAAATTGGCGCAAGTAAGAAAACTTGCGCTAAATAGGGGTATTTTAAATAAAAAACATTTATTATGATGAACCAAAAGAAGAGGAAGAGTCAGCAGAATAAGAATAACAAAATAAATAAAATACTTATAAAGAAAAGTTTTATTGTGGGATTTATTAGTACCCTTTTGACTGTTATAGTGGCTAAAACAATTGGGCTAACGTTTTCTACAATAAAACCTATGGGGTGGGAAGAGATAGGAAATAACGCCTTTTTCTTTTTGATTATATTTTTTTGGTTAGTGGTTTGTTTTATTATATCTTGAAACATAACTAACCTTTGCTCAGCGTAGGCTCTGCCTATATTGTGGTATAGAAACAGGCATTCACGCTTATAAAAAACATAAAATTGGCACAAATCTATTCAGTTATGAAACTGAACAAATAAAAAAGGGCAGGTAAGTAAACTTGCACCAAATAAGGGACTCTGATGAAGAATAAAATAAAAAGTAAGCAACAACATTTATATAGATGTAAAGTCTATATAATCAGTTTTTTTTTTTTTTACTATTTACAATCGTAAAACATTTATTATTTGGTGATACTTCTGGAAGAGGGCTTTCTTTTGCAGATAAAACGCCATATACTTGGCATGATATATGGGTTAATTTTCCAAATATTTTATTAAGAACAATTTTAATTAGTGCATTTGTAGGGACAATCTTTGTTCAACTAAAGAAAAAACAAGAACAAGATATTGAAGCTGCTCGTAAACGAATAGCCGCACGTGAGAAAGATGGTGAAGATTCAAAAAATCTTGTGGATGAAATAGTAAAAGACGTGATGCAAAATAGTAAACAAGCGAAAAGCAAAGACGAGAAAGAATAATTTAGCTCAGTGTAGTTGCTCTGCTCAGGGTGCAAATTTATTCAGTTATGAAACTGAACAAATAAAAAAGCACAAGTTAAAGAAACTTGCGCTAAAAAACTACCAAATAGGGTGTATCAGTTTGGATATATATCAAAAGGAAAAAGATAATAAAGAAAAATAGGATAATAATGAAGAACAGTAAGATTGCGAACAGACTAATTTTGTTTGCTGTGATTTTCTTTTTGATATTAATGGTAACTGTTTTTATTCATAAAATACATGGGAATAGTGGTAGACCAGGAAGCCCTGATTATTCATCTGCTATTCCATGGACGTGGGTAGAAATTGAGAATGCTTTGCCATTGTTTATCGGCGGGTCTTTATTTTTTACAACACTTTTATATGTTGTAGTTATTAGTAGTAAGAAAAAACAAGAACAAGATATTGAAGCTGCTCGTAAACGAATAGCCGCACGTGAGAAAGATGGTGAAGATTCAAAAAATCTTGTGGATGAAATAGTAAAAGACGTGATGCAAAATAGTAAACAAGCGAAAAGCAAAGACGAGAAAGAATAATTTAGCTCAGTGTAGTTGCTCTGCTCAGGGTGCAAATTTATTCAGTTATGAAACTGAATTAATAAAAAAGCACAAGTTTATAAACTTGCGCTAAAAAACTGTAAATGTAGGGGACTAACGGCTTTAAGTCCGTTCGTCCCATTGGTAAGCGACAACTAACGCGACAAACCGCTTAGAGCGGTTGGTCACAATTTGTCAATTTGTAAATCCACAATCAAATTGGTTAACTATAAAATATGCCGCTAACTTAATCAGTAGCGGCATATTTATATATTGTTTTAGCGAATTAAATATTAAATTTTAATCCTAAATAAAACGAGCGCGGTTCCAAAGGACCATAAATATATCCCGAGTCACGATTGGCACCTTTGTCGAAATCTTTCTGATAACTGTTGAAAATATTTTTTACCCCGCCATTTACTTGTAGTACGATAGACTCTTTTAGCTGTATGTCGTAAGCTACTTTGATGCCCATATCGAAAAAAGTCGGAGTCTTTTCCAATCGCTCTTGGCTAATATATCCGGCAAAGTGAGGCACAAGCATAGGACCTGTAAGTACGCCATTAAGCGACGTACTGAAACCTTTGAACGGGTAAAAGTCCATTGTAACGTAGCCGTAGTGGTCGGGTGTGCGCAGCATGCGTTTTTCAGGAGTCGTAGTAGTATCTTCGCCCCATTGTTGCGGTGCAAAATAGTTGCTTTGCTGGTAGGTGTAGCCCATCTGTATTGCAAACAGTTTTTTGTAGGCAAGTTTTGCTTCAAGATTGATACCGCCCACGTAAGCTCCTGATTCTGCATTGGTGCGCAAAACCCTAATGATGCCTCTGGCAAAATCTTCTTCGGTTTGTTGTTGCGGCACTTCTATAAAAACATCGTTAAGTTGTGTGTAAAACCCCTCAGCCAAAATATTCAAATGGAAATGATTCCATTTTTGGTAGAAGTCAATAGAACCGTTGATGCTGTGTGAATATTCGGGACGTAGTTCCGGCGAGTTTGTGTGAATATGTATGTCGCCGCCTACTGAGTGAATGTGCAAATCTTCCGAAAACGCTTGTGGTGCGCGGTAGCCGCTGGCATAAGTGGCGCGTAGTACTACAGCTTCTATTGGCGCATAGCGCAAATTGAGGCGTGGCGAAAAAATGGGTTTTCGTATCATGCTGTGTTTGTCTAAACGGGCACCCACCAAAATACCGAGCTTTTTGTTTTTCCATTCATTTTGCACAAATCCGCCGTACAAATGGGTGTGTTGGTCGATATGATGGTTGTAGCCTTGTATAACGTCATTCAGTCCGTTATATAAATATTCTGCACCGACAACAAAATCGGCAGGCAACTTGCTGTTACGCATCCACGAAAGTCTGTATTGTAAGCCGGTAACGGATGTTAAATCTTTGGTTGTGCCATATGCGTTTAGGTCTTGATTGCCTCCGTAATAGCTGTTGCGATTGATATGTTGGAGCGACGAATAGATATTTCCCGAATGGCGTCCGTCAGCCGAAAACAGCGAAAAATCGAGTGATGCCGCATCGTTATGGTGCTCTGTTTGTTCGGCAACGTTGGCTTTGTGGGGTTGCAGGTCGATGGAGTCACCACCGCGCCTAAATTCGTAGCTGTGATGATATTCTGCCTTTAGTTTAGAATAGTTGGAAGTTTTGTAATAGGAACGGAATCCGATAGTTGATGATTTCAATTTCGGAATTTCGGAGTAACCATCGTTGTCGTAGTCGTAGGGACTGCGGTCGCGAATGGTGCCAAAAAGGAATGCGCCGGCTCGCGATTTGTTCGAAACCAGCGAAGCGTTGAATGTGCCGTTAATGTCGTAGGCGGAAGTGCCGATGAGCATATTGCTGTTTTCGAGAGAACAAGAATTGCGGATAGGCTCTTTGGTAATGATATTGACAACACCTCCGATAGCATTGGAACCAAAAAGTGCCGAACCTCCGCCGCGGATTACTTCCACGCGGTCAATCATGCCTGCGGGAAAGTGTTCCAGTCCGTAAACCGATGCCAATGAGCTCATTAGCGGATGTCCGTCTATCAAAATTTGCGAATAGTTGCCGTTAAGTCCGTTGATGCGTAATTGTGTGTAACCGCAGTTTTGGCAGTTCGATTCTACTCGCAGTCCGGGTTGAAACGAAAGTACTTCGGCAACATTGCACGATGCGGTGTTTTCAAACAGTTTCGGAGAAATGATATTAACCACTGTGGCTGTTTCTCGCTGCTTGGTTTCGTATCTGTTGCCGGTAACAACCACTTGGTCGATATTGGTGGTCGATTCTTCCAGTACAATATTGATTTCTTGAGTTGTGTTCTGTACAATTTCAATTGGAATTTCTTGGCTGTCGTAGCCTACACACGATATTTGAAGAATAAATTCTCCGACGGGCAGGTTTTTAAGGAAATAGTGCCCCGTTTCGTCGGTAGTAGTGCCTATCGACGTGCCTTTAAGTTGTATATTGATGAACGGCAGGTGTTCGCCGGAGTGTTTGTCCACCACATCTCCTATAAGATGGGCATCGCTCAATTGTCCTTTGTGAGCTGTCTCCGTTGCGCCGTGCTGTTGACTTCTTATTCTTTGTTGATTTTGTGCTATGATACCGTCGGCTGCAAAAACACAGCAGACGACTACCGCAACAATGCGGTAAAAAGTAATTTTTTTCATGATTTATTGTTATTTTTTTTGATTGTAAAACATCTGGAATATTAAGCGTGTAAAATTATTTAACACCTTTAAATTCCTTTTTTGGGCGATAATGCTATCGCTTGCGATTTTCTTTACAATGCAAAAACGGGAGGTGCTCGTAAACAATTGGAAGTTTGCGGAAAGTGTGTAATAGGTTGCTTATAGTAAGCAATTATGCGTTCGGGTTTTGCTAAAAGCGGAAGCAGACAAAATCCCACCCCGATAGATAGAAGCGTTAGAACTGATGTCAGGGCTTGAATAAGATTGAAGTTGGTTTTTGAGTGCTGGTGATTTTGGTTGGAATAGGGGTGTGAGTGGGTTGTTATTTTTGTTCCTTCAATATGTACGTGTGTGAAAAAAACGTCATTAATATGGTAAAAGACGAATAATAGGATAAGCAACCACTTAATGCTATTTTTTTGGAGTGCTGTCAAAGCAAATAATTTTTTTTATTTGGTTGCAAAGTTACTTATAAAAACGCAATGGACAAATACCTAAAAATAGGTATTTGTCCATTTGTATTACTTTCAATTTGTTTTTTATTTGTTATTTCGTTTGTAAGCCGGAATGTTTTCCATTTCTTTGAAAATATCGTCGTCGTCCATATCGTCAAGCGAAATGGTAAGTTGCGAACCATCGGTTTTGCTCGGATATAGGTGCTTCATCCATTTTGTTTTGGTATCCTGTTGGATTTGATTTACCGTCGCAGATGTTTCGTCGTATGGTTCTTCGTCATCGTCCAATTCGTCTTCTTTCATCATCTCTTCGAGTATGCTGTCGTTACCAAAACCGGTAGCAATAAGGGTAATTTTCACATCGTCGCCCAAGTCTTCGTCGAAAGTTACGCCCCAAATAACCTCGATATCTTCACCCATTTTGTCCATAAATTCGTTGATTTCAGACACTTCTTCCATCACTATTTTGTTGGTGGTAGAGCAATATAGGCTCAAAAGTATTTTCTTGGCTTCGTGCACATTGCGATTGTCTAACAAGGGCGAATCGAGTGCATTTTCAATGGCTTTGGTAATGCGTTTTTCGCCGGTAGCGCGTCCGGTATTCATCACTGCCACGCCGCCATTTTTCATAATGGTGTACACATCGGCAAAATCGACGTTGATATAGCCGTCAACGGTAATAATTTCGGCAATGCCTTTGGCAGCGTTGGCTAATACGTTGTCGGCAATGTTGAAAGCGTTCGACAGTTCTATGTCGGGATAGATTTCGCGAAGTTTTTCGTTGTTGATTATCAGTATGGCATCGACGTGTTTGCTCATTTGCCGAACACCTTCGAGTGCTTGCATAATTTTGCGTTTGCCTTCAAAAGCAAACGGTATGGTTACTATGCCAACGGTGAGTATGCCCAGCTTTTTGGCGGCTTCGGCAATGACAGGAGCGGCTCCGGTGCCGGTGCCTCCGCCCATACCTGCCGTGATGAAAGCCATTTTGGTATTGTCGCTAAGCATTTTCTCTATTTCGGGAAGCGATTCGATAGCGGCTTCTCTGGCTACTTCCGGCTTGCTTCCGGCTCCTAAGCCTTCGGTAATGTTCACTCCCAATTGTATTTGTATGGGAACGGGCGATTTTTTGAGTGCTTGGTCATCGGTGTTGCACACAACGAACGACACGTCGGTAATTCCTTCGCGGAACATGTGATTGACGGCATTGCTGCCACCTCCGCCTACGCCTATCACTTTAATGATGGAAGTACTTACTTTTGGCATTTCAAATTGGACTAAACCCATGATATTATTTGTTTAAATGTTATTTTTTATCGTTGATTGGTGATTCATCATCGAAAAGGCTCACCATTTTATCGCTAACCCTTCCAAAAATATTTTTGCGCGGCAGTTTAGGTTTTTTGCCTTGCTCATTTTTTGCCGAACTGATGCAGTTGGCTTTGCCGTAAAGCATTAGCCCGATTAAAGATGTGTATTCCGGCAAATTGTATTCTGCCGATTCTTTGTCCAAAATGTTTTCGCAAGAACCTTTGCGCACGTTGTATTCTAAAATTTCACTCGAAAGTGTATCAAGACCTTCCAATTGCGATGCGCCGCCTGTAATGACGATGCCCGCACCTAATTTGTCGGCGTAGCCCGATTTTTTTATCTGTTCTTTCACAAAATTAAGTATTTCTCTCAATCGTGCTTCAATAATGATAGCAATATCTTTGTTGCTAACCACTTGAGGTTCAATACCTTCAATGTTCGACGGTACTTGTATCTTGAGGCTCTTTTTTATGTCGATTGTTCGGGCAGCACCTTTCAGTACTTTTAGTTTTTCGGCATCTTGTTCTCTAATATTCAAATCTTTAAGGTCGCTGGTAATGTGTTTGCCGCCGAATGGAATAATGGCAAAATGGCGCAAATAGCCGTCTTTGAAAATGGAGAGCGAAGTGGTGCCTGCGCCAAAGTCGAGCAGGAGACAACCTAACTCTTTTTCTGTGTCTGACAGCAATGCCATTGATGTAGCCAAAGGTGAAATAATGCACTCTTCGCTAGTATAGCCCGAACGGTCTACGCTTTTTTGTATATTGTCCAGAATTTCCGTTTTTCCTATTGTAATTACGTAATTGCCAATGAGTTGACTTCCTATGCTGTTCAGCGGGTCTTTTATTGGCTCTGTGTCCAATTGGTATTCTTGCGGCGTAACGTGAAGTATATGACGGTTGCTGATTTCCGTTTGCTTCACGCTCATTAACATTTTATCCAAAATAGCTTGGTCAATTTCTTTGCCGGATTCTATGGTTTGAGTAGTGGAAGCCTTGCAAGTGCGCATAGAGTGGGCGTTCAGATTGATGTAGAATTTAGAGATAGGCTTTTGGATGCGATTCTCTAAAAGTTTCATCAGTGTGTTAATTTTATACGATACGTCCGATGGCTTGATAATCAATCCACTGCGGATACTGTCGACCGGAGTCTGGTCTTGTTCTACTCCGAGCACTTTTATTTTTCCGTCGGCGTTTTTTTGTCCGGCCATGACGGCAATTTTGGAACTTCCAAAATCTGCGGCTACAATAATTTCCGAATTCATAAGCAGTGTATATGTTATTGTTTCTTTTTTGTGCAGACCACTTGGTCTTTGTATTTTAGGCTAATGCCCGTATATTGATTCCATCCCGTTTGGCTCAACCCTTTTTCGTAAAAAATAAGAAGACGTTCCAATTTTTCTTCGTAACCGTCTATTTGCCCTAAATAGATAATGTGTTGTCCGACTCGCGGCACCAATTCGATTTCCATATTTGGGCAGACGTGAATTTGTTCTATTTGCGAGCGCAGGAATTTGTCATTTTGCAAAAATACAATAAAATCGAATAACTTGTCTTTGATAAATTTACTATTCACATTTCCGGTTACAATCGGCACATAAACGGAGTGGTTTATCGATGTCGGCATTTCGTTGCCTTCTATGTCGATATAGTAATTTCGTGTGCCGGAAATAACTCTGAAAATAGGTTGTCGTTGGGTGATGTCTATTTTTAAGTTTCCGTTTTGCAATTTGTAGCAAGCAGCCATTTTTACCATTGTATGCTCTTTTGCAATTTTTTCAATTTTGGCAAAATCAATGTCAGCGAACTTTTTTCCGATAATGTGCGGATTGCGACTGTCAATGAGTTGTTTAATCTCTTTGTCGGATACAAATTGCTTGCTGTCGGCATCCAAAATTTCCACATTGATACCCGTACAAATCATGGTGTCTGTTTTAGGAATGAAAACCAAAGCAAAAATCAGGTAACCTGCTGTTAAAGTTACGCTTATGCAAATAAGTATGATTTTCCAGATTTTCATTTTCTAAATTATTGATTTACCGTTTGGTTTTCAAAGCTTCCACTATTTTCGGCAAATAGGTATCAATATCGCCGGCTCCAAGTGTCAAAAGTACATCAAATTGTTTATTTTTTAGTGTTTCTATCAGTTTTTCTTTTGTGGTTAGCGTTTTTGGGCATGTTATTTCATCAAAAATAGTTTTTGACGAAATGCCTTCAATCGGTTGCTCGCGTGCAGGGTAAAGCTCTACCAACATAGCTTCGTCGAGATGCGACAAAGCAGCCGCAAATTCTTTGTAAAAATCGCGGGTGCGCGTGTAGAGATGCGGTTGGAAAACGCCCAATACTTTTTTGTCGGCATAGAGTGCTTTTACCGATTTGATGCTTGCTTCCACTTCCGCCGGATGATGTGCGTAATCGTCTATAATGGTCAAATGGTCGGTTTTGAGCCATGTTTCAAAACGGCGCCGAATGCCGGCATACGATTTCATACCGTTGCGCAATTCGTTTGCCGTAACACCGTTGAGCCAAGCTAAAGCCATAGCTGCCACGCTGTTTTCCACATTTACCAGCATAGGAACGCCTAATTCAATATCGGAAATCGTTTCGGTCGGTGTTACAAAATCAAAAATAATGGTGCCGTTGCCAACACGAACATTTTTGGCATAAAAATCGGCTTTTTCTGTGGCGGAATAGGTGTACAATTTTACATTTTTACCTAAACGCGGTTGCAAAGCAATGTCTTTTTTTACAATCAGGCAACCGTCCTCGCGAATGAGCGAAGTGAAATGTGCAAAGCTTTCCAAATAAGCCTCGTGCGTGCCGTAAATGTCCAAATGGTCGGCATCGACAGCCGTAATCACTGCCATATAGGGCGTGAGATGATGAAACGAACGGTCGAACTCGTCAGCTTCTATCACTACCAAATCGCTTTTATCGGAAAGCAACAGATTGCTGGTGTAATTTTTAGAAATGCCGCCCAAGAAAGCGTTGCAGTCCACATGACTTTGTTTGAGCAAGTGCGCCGTCATGGTGGAAGTGGTGGTTTTTCCGTGTGTTCCGGCTACGCAAAGTCCACGTTCCAAGCGAGTTACTTCGCCTAATACTTGCGCCCGTTTCTGTATTTCAAAACCGTTTTGTTTGAAATAGATAAATTCGCTATGTTCTGCGGGAATTGCCGGAGTATAAACTATTAATGTGGTGGTTTTGTCCTTAAAAGTATTGGCAATTTGCGCCACATCGTCAGTATAGTGAATATCAATGCCTTCCGCTTCCAATTCCTGACACAATCGGCTTTGTGTGCGGTCGTAACCGGCTACATTATAGCCTTTTGCCTTAAAATAGCGCGCAATAGCACTCATACCGATGCCGCCAATTCCGAGAAAATAGAAATTTTTATAGTGCATAATTCAGAATAATCTTTTAAGTATTTTATTGATTGTCAATAATTTCCACAAAACTTTTAGGCAAAATAATATTTGGCAACTCTATGGCTTTTGTGAATAAAGGAGCTATATCTTTATCACGAAAACCGGCTATACCGCAACCTATACGCGTAACATAAAATTGTAATTCGGTATGTTGGTGCGCAAAATCAATAAATTCATCTACATACGGTTTTATGGTTTCCACGCCGCCTTGCATGGTTGAAATAGCATACGATTGTCCTTGTAAACCAACGCCTTGTCCCCAAACAGCACCAAAATTATTTAACGCTACGCGAGCTGCACCGCCTCCGTGTGCTCCTTGCAAATTACTGCCAAAAACAAAAATTTCATTGTTTTTTAATTCACTAATTTTATCGGGAGTGAATGCGCGATTATAGTTCTGATTTTTCATTTGTTACCTTGCTTTTTTGTCAATTTTATCACTTCTTCGGCAATGCGTTTGGCAGAATCGTGTTGTGCCAATTGCTTGATATTGTGTGATAAATCGGTCAATTTTTCGTCATCTTTGATTAATTTCAATGCTTTTGGAATTAATTCATTTTCAGCATTGATATCTTTTACTAAAACGGCAGCATTTTTGTTGACCAACGCCATGGCATTGTGCGTTTGATGGTCTTCGGCTACGTTGGGCGAAGGCACTAAAATAGTAGGTTTGCTTAACAAACACAATTCGGAAATGCTACTTGCTCCGGCGCGCGAAATGACTAAATCAGCCATGGCATACGCCAAATCCATACGACTTACAAAGTCGGTTACGATTAAATTCGGATTTGCAAACGGCTCTGCTGCTTTGCGTGCCGATTTGATATAGCCTTTGCCTGCTTGCCAAAGTATTTGAATGTTGCTGTCGGTCAGTTCTTTAAGGTGCGCAATTACACTTTGATTGATGGTGCGAGCACCGAGACTACCGCCAATAATCAGCAGTGTTTTTTTCTTTGGTGAAAATCCAAACTCTTTGTAAGCCTCTGTTTTTGTGCCGTTTACCAAATTTTGACGCACGGGATTACCCGTCAGAATAATTTTTTCGGCAGGAAAAAATTTCTCCATACCTTCGTAAGCGACACAAATTTTGGTGGCATCATTTCGAAGCAGTTTGTTGGTCATTCCGGCAAAGCCGTTTTGCTCTTGCAAAAGTACGGGAATTCCCATTTTCGCAGCCACTTTCATAGCAGCACCGCTGGCATATCCGCCCACGCCGATAGCTACATCGGGACGAAATTCGCGAATAATGCGCTTCACTTGACGCATACTTTTCCACAAATCGAATAGTGTCGTTACATTTTTCCACAAATTTTTGCGGTCGAAACCATGCATGGGCAATCCCACAATTTTGTAACCGGCTGCGGGTACACGTTCCATTTCCATTCGACCGAGCGCACCTACAAAAAGTATTTCACACTCCGGTTGCATTTCGCGTAAAGCGTTGGCAATGCTCACTGCAGGAAAAATGTGCCCGCCTGTGCCGCCTCCGCTAATCAGGTATTTGGGATTTGTTTTCATAGCTCTTGAGTTATAGGTTCTTGTGTTAAATTTGTCTCTTCGGGAGTTTCGGTAGTAGTTTCTGTTTCGTCGGTTAGTGTTTGGGCGTTTTCTTTGTTTGCAATTGAGCGCGAAACGCCTAAAATGATACCGAAATAAACGCTATTTACCAAAATAGAAGTTCCGCCGCGACTAATCAACGGCAACGGCTGTCCGGTAACTGGTCCTATGCCAACAGCAACGCCAATATGTATAAGTGCTTGTATAACAATCATTAAAGCCATTCCTGTAACTAAAATAGAAGGATAGACCGTTTCGGTTTTAAAAGCAATTTTGCCGGCTCGAAAAAGCAAAACTAAGTAAAGGAAGATAACGATGCCACCGCCCAGCATTCCCAATTCTTCAACAATAATGGCAAAAATGAAGTCGTTCGACACTTCGGGGATTCGGTTGCGTTGAATACTGTTCCCCGGCATAACGCCGAAAGCGCCACCTCTTGCTATGGCAATTTGCGCATGTTGCTTTTGTCGGTTTTCATCGTTGATGGTGTATTTTAGGTCGTCATCTTTGCTGCCGTCAACAAACGCTGCAATGCGTTCGTTCCAAATATAAACGCGTTTAAATTTGTAGAGCGTTTTTTCGACAAAGGTTTTGTTTTCCTTCGTGTTGTCCTCCATAAACTTTTCTTTCGGAATTAAATTCACCACCAAAAAGATAAGCAGTACAGCGCCGATAATAATACCTCCGAAAATCATTATCCGTTTGAAAGAGATGCTTCCGATAAACATCATCAGTATAATAACACCAAACAGAAGGAGTGAAGTAGAGAGATTTTCCGTTAAAATCAACCCGCAAATCAGCGAAATAATTATCGCCATATAGACGAACGTCTTTTTTTGATATTCGGGATTTTGTGCGCGGTCAATCCAGTTGGCAACCACAATAATAAGCGATAATTTGGCAACTTCGGAAGGTTGAAATTGAAAACCGACTACCGAAATCCACCGCGTGCCGCCGTCGGCTGCCGCCAACCCTTTTATGGAAGTGTAAATAAGCAATCCGATGGACAACGCAAGCCCCAAATACGCTACCATTTTTATTGTTTTTGAATCAAGGAGATGAACAAAAAGGAGCAAAATAAATCCCAATCCCAAATGAACGGCATGTTCGATGAGTTTCGTCATAATGCCACTTTTGGGGACAAATTGGCTGGATGCGCTAAACATTTCCACTACGGAAATGATAAGCAGCGTAAAATAGACCATCCAAATAACGTAGTCTCCTTTTAAATAGCGTTTTAGAAAATTATCCACAATCCGATTTTTTTATAAGTTACGTACGCAAGCTTTGAATTTATCGCCGCGGTCTTCGTAGTTTTTAAAAAGGTCGAAACTGGCGCAACAGGGTGAAAGCAACACTGTGTCGCCCATTTTTGCCACTTCGTAGGCTTTTGCCACGCAATCCTCAATCGATGTTACTTCGTACATGGGACAGGTGCAGTGGTCTGCCCAAAATTCACGCAGTTTTTTATTATCCAATCCCATAAAGATGAGCGTGTGCACTTTTTCGCGCACCAACATCTCTATTTCGCTGTAATCGTTGCCTTTGTCTGTACCTCCCAAAATAAGCACTATCGGTGTTTTTATGCTTTCCAGCGCATACCAGCACGAATTGACATTGGTCGCTTTCGAGTCGTTGATGTAGCGAACGCCACGCACGGTAGCCACATATTCCAAACGGTGTTCCACGCCTTGAAATTCAGCCAGCGACTTACGAATGGTCTCTTTGCGAATATGCACCAATTGCGCCGCCAAACCTGCCGCCATTGAGTTGTAAACGTTGTGTGTTCCGCGCAACGACAGTTCTTCCAAAGCCATCACCATATCGTTGTCGTGTGTTGCCTCTGTCGATTCGATGGTCAAATTTTGCTCTTCGACGTAGGCTTTGGTGCGCTCCGTTTTGCCCAACGCAAAGGGTAACAGTTGCGCTTTAATGTTTCGTTTTTCTATTTCCGCTTTTAGCACAGGGTCGTCGTTCCAAAAAATAAATGCGTCTTCGGGCGTTTGGTTTTGCAGAATGCGAAATTTTGAGTTGATATAATTTTGAAACTTGTAGTCATAACGGTCAAGATGGTCGGGTGTAATGTTCAGAATTACAGATACGTTGGCTTTGAAATCGTACATGCCGTCGAGTTGAAACGAACTCAGTTCAATGACATAGTAATCGAAATCGCATTCGGCTACTTGCCAAGCAAAACTTTTGCCCACATTGCCTGCCAAACCTACGTTCAAGCCTTCATTTTTAAGAATAAAGTAGGTGAGCATAGTTGTGGTGGTTTTTCCGTTGGAGCCAGTAATACAAATTTTCTTGGCGTTGGTATAGCGTGAAGCAAATTCAATTTCCGAAACAATGGGCGTGCCTTGTGCGCGCAAAGCTTTGATAATAGGTGCTTTTTCGGACATACCGGGGCTTTTTACCACCTCGTCGGCATTGAGAATTAATGCTTCGGTGTGCTGATTTTCTTCGTAAGCCAAACCGCGTTTTTCGAGTTCAGCTTTGTATTCGGGTTTTAGAGCAGCATTGTCGGACAAAAAAACTTCATAACCTTGTTTTTTTGCAAGAATAGCCGTTCCTACGCCACTTTCGCCTCCACCTAAAATTACTAAACGTTTCATATATAATTGTTAATTTTTTGAATACTAAATTTAACGCATGTTACAAATTGGTGTTCTTTTCATTCGATATTTCTAAAACAATTCTAATTGATTTAGGATAAACTTTCTAAAATTCTTTTGTTTCTTTTTTTTATTAAATTTATAGTATGTTCCTTGTAGTGTTTGTACTCGTCAATTGTCTGAGGTAATGGCGTTCTGTTAAAATTGTCAAATGGTAAAGAAAATTCAACTTGGTATTTTTGGTCAATAAAATCTTGTAAGAGAAAGAAATCAACATAACCTTTAAAATCAACAAACAAATCAAAAAAGTCTTTGTAGTTTATTAAGGTCTTTGAAAGTGGACTTTTTTCGTCCATGTAAAAACGCCTTATACATTCCAATGTCAAATCAAATCTGTCGCAAATTTTTCTACTAACACCTCTAGCTTGATTTATAGTGAAGCCATTCTTTTTATGCGCAGGAAAAACTATATGTCCTCCAATTGTCCGTACTCTATATTTGAGTTCTTCCTTTTCTAAATCTGAAAGCCAATTGTTAAATTTATTATATTTTTCAACAAAATGTGGACACATCCTGTCGCTTGACAAGTTCATACACAAATTGTTTTTTATTAAAAATCTGCCATAATTAGAACTTTTAATTTCCAACGTAAACATTTTTCCATTAGGCAATTCTTTACTCCATAATAACTTGTGAGCTTCATATAATTTTTGACTATCCGTGTCAGGGTCGCCGCACTTACTATCTTGTTGAAAATTAAAATCTATATCAATAATTGCCATTTTGAATACTAACTTAATTTATTCCGATTTTTCGGTTTTCTGCAATAACCAATTACCTTATTTTCAACGTTATTAGCGTCAAAGCAGCTAAAATAAGTCCTACAATCCAAAAGCGCACCGTTATTTTCGATTCGGGTATTGCTTGTTTGGGGTTTTGTATAAGAGCGTTCACACTGCCGGCAGTCTTTTGAAAATGATGGTGCAGTGGCGACATTTTGAAAATGCGCTTGCCGACACCTGTTTTGCGTTTTGTGTATTTGAAATAGCCCGTTTGGCAAATAACCGACAGACTTTCGATCAAGAAAATGCCCGACAAAACGGGAATGAGTAACTCTTTGTGTATGGCAATGGCAAAAACTGCAATAATACCGCCCAATGCCAAACTGCCGGTATCGCCCATAAATACTTGCGCCGGATAGGAATTAAACCACAGAAAACCGATTGTTGCACCGATAAATGCCGCAGCAAAAACTACTAACTCGCCAGCCCCCGGAATGTACATAATGTTCAGATAGCCGGCGTAGTTCACGTTACTCGAAACGTAAGCCAAAATGCCTAACGCTACGCCTTGTATCGCCGATGTGCCTGTTGCCAAGCCGTCTAAACCGTCTGTGAGATTAGCACCATTGCTCACGGCTGTAACAATGAAAATAGTCACCAGCACAAAGAAAATCCAACCTAAAAGTTGTTTATGTTCGCCAGCCCAATCGAACAAGTTGGCATAGTCGGCGTTGTTGTTTTTCATAAACGGAATGGTGGTCATGGTCGATTTAATCTCTTTTTGAGAATATTCCACCACTTCTAAATGCGTTTTTTCGTCGATATGAGAATCAATATTTTCTACTATTACGGCATTTGGCGAAAAATAGAGCGTTAAGCCAACAATAAGACCGATGCCAATTTGTCCGATAATTTTGAATTTGCCGTGAATGCCTTCTTTGTTCTTTTTGAACACTTTAGTGTAATCGTCGGCAAAGCCCAGCGCACCGAGCCATACTGTGGTAAAAAGCATCAAACTCATATAGACATTGTCGAGAATGCCTACCAGCAAGCAAGGAACAATAATTGACAGTAAAATGATGATACCGCCCATGGTGGGTGTTCCTTTTTTGCTGATTTGCCCTTCAAGGTCAAGGTCGCGTATGATTTCACCAATTTGCAACTGTTGAAGTTTACCAATAATACGTTTGCCAATCCATGTGGAACAGAGCAATGCAAAAATAAACGCCAGTGCAGCACGGAATGAAATGTAGTTAAACATACCTGCGCCCGGGACGTCAAAGGTTTTGTCAAGATAACTGAAAAGATAGTAAAACATATTTTTAATTTATAGATTACAAGATTTATAGATTACAGAATTTACGGATTACAAGATTTACAAAATACAAAATTTACAGATTGTCGGATTTGCGTCTCATGGTTATAATTGAGCTTCGAATGATTTTATATAATTCATTGGCTTCGTTTTGCAAATCAGATAATTTGTTAGTCGGCAAAAGGTTTGCTGCGTCAATAATTTCAATCCAATGGATAGTTTCGTCTAATTCTTCTTCCACTATTTTTAATTTATTGATAAAATCTTTGTCGGATTTAGCTATACAAGCTGCACGATAGTTTGCTGCGGGAGATGTTCCTGAACGTATTATTTGTCGTGCAATAGCATTGCCCGAAATGGTATTTGGCATAGCATCTACCATTTTAATGATACGTAATGAAAATTGCTTAAATCTTATTTTTAAATCTTCCGGTTTCATAAATTTGTAAATTCGTCAATCTGTCAATTCTTCAATAAAATTGTTTGTTAAAAACAATTTATGATTTCTTCTTTATCGTCGAAATGATGTTTAACATCGTTGATGATTTGGTAATTTTCGTGACCTTTGCCAGCAACGAGAATCACATCGCCACGCTGCGCCAATGCACAAGCTGTTTTTATTGCTTCGCGGCGGTCGACAATGACCAACACTTTACGCTTATTTGATGCGTCAATTCCGGTCAGCATATCGTTCAAAATAGCTTGCGGGTCTTCAAAGCGCGGATTGTCGCTTGTCAGTATAACACGGTCGGATTGCGTTACGGAAATTTTAGCCATTATTGGTCGTTTGCCTTTGTCGCGATTGCCGCCACAGCCGACTACGGTAATAAGATTACCTTCTCCTTCGCGTATTTCGTTTATTGTGCTCAACACATTGTCCAACGCATCGGGCGTGTGTGCATAATCTACAATAGCGGTATAGCCTTGTGGCGCACGGAGAGTTTCAAAACGTCCCGAAACAGCATGAAGCGTGCTTAATTTGGTCAGCACTTCCACTTCGTCGAAGCCCAGCAGAACCGCAGTTCCAAACACCGCCGACAGATTGGACGCATTAAATCGACCGATAAATGGCAACATAATTTCGTGTTCGTTCATTTCGAGCAACATTCCGTCAAAGCCATCTTCCAAAATTCTGGTTTTAAAATCGGCAAATTCGCGTAAGGAATAAGTTTTTTTGATGGCTTGTGTGTTTTGAAGCATTACCAAACCGTTTTTATCGTCTAAATTTGTCAGCGCAAAAGCATCGGCAGGAAGGTCGTCAAAAAAGCGTTTTTTAGCTTTCAGATAATTTTCTACCGTTTTGTGATAATCCAAATGGTCGCGCGTGAGATTAGTAAATATGCCGCCTTTGAATTTAAGTCCGGCAATGCGCCGTTGGTCAATGGCGTGCGAGCTGCATTCCGTAAAAGCATATTCGCATCCGGCTTCCACCATTTGCGCTAACAGCGCATTCATTTCCATAGGATTGGGCGTGGTGTGTGTGGCTTCTACCGGTTTGTCGTTCACGTAGTTGCGCACGGTCGAAAATAGTCCTACTTTGTAACCGAGAGCGCGCATCAGTTGGTAGAGTAGTGTGGCGATGGTAGTTTTTCCGTTAGTGCCGGTAACGCCTACCAAAGTAAGATTATGTGACGGATTGCCGTAAAAATTAGCTGCCAAAATTCCCAAAGCTTCCGCACTGTCTGCTACTTGCACAAAAGCGACATTTGAAGGCATCTCTTCGGGCAAGGTTTCGCACACAACAGCTACGGCGCCTTGTGCAATCGCTTTGCTAATGAAAGTGTGCCCATCGACTACTGTTCCGCGTGTGGCTACAAACAGGTCGCCTTGTTCCACCAAACGGGAATCGAAACGGATATTTTTTATTTCCACAGCCGTTGTTGTGGCTTTAAGTGGTTTTATGTTTTCCAATAATGTTTCGAGTTTCATATCGCTATATTTTCAAAATCGTTGAAATTCAATTTAATATCAATGTTACCGTTTGTCCGCGTATGGCTGTGCTGCCTGCTTTTACCGATTGGCTTTGCACTTTTCCGCGTCCGTAAAGCAAAATTCTTTGTCCTGCACATTCCATTAGGTAAACGGCATCTTTTGCTCCCATTCCTACCACGTTGGGAATTGTTTTGGTCGTGATTTCCAATGCAATGGCACGTATTTTTTCGCCGTCGTTGGAGAATTTTGCCCATTCACCGCCATTGTCCAATGTGTAGTCGATATCCAATTTTGACAGTACATTTTTTGCAGCAAGGGCATTCCCGCTTTTAACCGAAGGCAAAAAGAGCGAATCTTTTGGCAATTCGTTAGGGCGAATTTGCACATTGCCGGCGTAGATGCGTTCAGCGATGTTTTTAAAGACACCACCGCTCATAGTACCTCCCGACGGATAGCCGATGCGCGGTTCGCGGATAACTACAATGCAACTGTATTGCGGCTCGTCGGCAGGGAAATAGCCGCAAAATGATACTTGGTGACTTTTGTGTTGTCCGTGTCCGTTGGTGTAGTTCAGTTGCGCTGTGCCTGTTTTGCCCGCTATTGACACCAAAGGCGATTTAACCACTTTTCCCGTTCCTTTTTCTACTACAAGTTCCAGCATTTCCCGTATTTCTCGTAATGTCTTTTTTGAACAAATGGAACTATTGATGGTTTTTGCCGAAAATTCTTCCAAAGTTTGTCCGTCCTTGCTTATCTTTTTCACAAAAAACGGTTGTATGAGTTTTCCGTTGTTCGCTATGGCGTTGTAAAAAGCCAGCGTATAAATGGGTGGCATTTTTGTTTCGTAGCCTATGGACATCCATGGCAGGGCGGTTTTGTACCAATTGACGTTTTTGTCTTTTGGATTGCGAATGTAGGGTTTACCGGCACCCGGAATTTCCAAATCCATCGGTTCGTTTATTTTTGTTCGGTAAATGCCATCAACAAAATCCGAAGGGCGCGAACCGTAATTTTCGTCAATAATGCGTGATACGAGAATGTTCGAAGAATAAGCCAATCCTTCGGCTACACTTATTTTGTGATAGCCGCCCGAACCGTTGACGCGGTAGTTGTGGTCGGTCATGCGCCGCCCGTGCATCATCCATAAGCCGTTTTTTGTGTCAATGGTGTCGGTGGGTTTTACAATGCCGTCTTCCAATGCCACAATGAGCGAAATAGTTTTAAAAGTAGAACCCGGTTCCGACATATCGGCTACTGCCATATTGTAGTGTTCTTCGTATTTTCCGACACCAATGCGCGACAGATTGGCGCAAGCTTTCACTTCGCCGCTACGCACTTCCATTACTATGGCGCATCCGCGCAACGCATCGATTTCTTTCAATTTGTCGGCAAGGGCTTTTTCGGCAATATCCTGAATTCGTACGTCAATGGTGCTGGTAATGTCCAAACCGTCTTCCGGCTCCGTTTCGGGGATATAAATCCAACGGTCGCCCATTAATTCGCAGGTTTCGTAGCCTTTTTTGCCTTTCAACAGGTCATCGTATTTCAGTTCCAATCCGAAAGCACCGCCTTTTGAAGCATCGCCGTAAATGCCGCCTATGGTGCGCGAAGCTAAACTGCCGAATGGATGCACGCGCGTTACGAATTTTTGTTCAATAAGACCGCCGCGGTATTTGCCTTTGCGGAAAATGGGAAAGGATTTTACCTCTTTTAAATCGGCGTGCGTTATTTTGTTGGATGTAATTCTCAGTTTTCCGTCACCTCTGTTATAGCCTGCATTAATGTAGCGTACATATTCTCGTGGCGATTTATCACCGAATTTTTGAGAAAGATAGTAACCCAACGAATCGATATCTTTTTTATAGTTGGCTCCGTTTTTTATGTGCAAATACTCTACGCGCGTATCCATATATAAATGGTAATAGGGAACGGTGCTTGCCATTAATTGTCCGTCGCAAGCGAAAATATTACCGCGGTTGGGGGCAATTTCTCGTCCTTGGCGTTTCAGTTTTTCGGAAAGTTCCATCCACTCATCTTTTTCAAAATATTGGATAACCACCATTTTGTAAATGACGACACCAAAAAACAGTACAATAAGGAAATAGATTATTGCAAAACGAGTTAATATGGATTTACGTTCGGCCATTTACTTTTTTATTACAACAATGGGTTCCAATGATTCTTTCAAAGGGCTGTTTGCTTCGTTGAGTTTTTCTATTAAGTAGGAACGGCGGTTCATTCGTATCAGTTTGCCCGATATGGCGAGCGATTCGCATTTTACTTCCACCAATTCTTTTTTGAGTTTGTCGAGTTTCACCACCTCTTGTTCGTAGGCAAATCGGTTGTGAATGTAGAACATACAAATGATAGCGATGAAAATAACGAACGGTATTTGCCGTTGCACTTCTTGACGTGTCAGCACGTCGCCGCCCATCAATCTTTTCAAACTGATTTTGGGACGCTCTTTTTTGGCTGCTATTTTGGCGTCAATTCTTTCGCGTATGGTTTTAAATGCTTTCATTTCTTTTCTGCAATGCGTAATTTTGCGCTGCGCGAACGCGGATTTCGGTTTATTTCTTCGTCGCTTGGCACTATTACCTTGTTGTTAATGGCAGTCAACGGCGTTATAGTGCGACCGTAAAAATCTTTTTTGATATCTCCTTCGCAGTTGCCGCTTTTTATAAAGTTTTTCACTATGCGGTCTTCCAACGAGTGGTAGGTGAGCACCACCAAACGCCCGCCTACGTTAAGGGCTTCGGTGGCTTGTTCCAAAAGCAGTTTTAGTGCGTCTATTTCTTTGTTTACTTCAATGCGTAGAGCTTGAAAAAGTTTTGCTAACTCTTTCTTCTCGCGTTCGTTAGGGAAAAAATCTTTGGCAACTTCGGTCAGGTCGGCTATGGTAACAAAAGGTTTTTCCGTGCGTTTTCGCACTATGCACTTGGCTATTTGGCGCGCTTGGCGCAATTCTCCGTAAAAATAAAACACGTCGGCTAATTGCTCTTCGGTGTAGTTGTTCAGTACATCGGCGGCGGTGGTAGTGGCTTTGGCGTTCATGCGCATATCCAAATTGCCGTCGAAGCGGAACGAAAAACCACGCTCTTCGTTATCGAAATGGTGTGACGACACGCCTAAATCTGCCAAAAGCCCGTCAATTTTTCCCACATGGTGGTAACGCAAAAAATTGTTGAGATAACGGAAGTTGCTACGAACAAAAGTAAATCGTTTGTCGTCGATACTGTTTTTCATTGCATTTTCGTCTTGGTCGAAGGCAAACAGTTTTCCGTTTTTGCCCAACCGTTCCAGTATAGCTTTGGAGTGACCGCCTCCGCCGAAGGTAACATCGACGTAGATGCCGTCAGGACGAATGTTAAGTCCCTCTATGGTTTCGTTGAGCAATACGGGAACGTGGTACATCTTTTTGTTTTAATCGTTGTTGCGTTTTTTCATTTTTTCGCTAAGCTGTTTGGCAAAATCGCTGCGCGAAAGTTTTGTGGCTTCGTAGGTCGCTTTATTCCAAATGGCTATACGGTCAATCATTCCGACAAATAGCACATCGGTTGAAGCATTGATGGCTTGCAGGTTGCGTTTTGCTAACAAAATGCGTCCTTGCGAGTCAATATCAATCCATTCCGCATCCGAAACAAATTGCATCAGCAGCATTTGGTCGTCGGCGTTCCATTCGTCAAGTTTTTCTTTAAAATCTTCCACTTTGCGGTTCCAAACCGATTCGGGATATAAAATCAGGCATGCGTTGTCAGGGTCGCGGCGCATAACCACCCGTTCGCGTTCGTTGTCGGGCAAGAGACGACGGTAGGAAGAAGGCAAAAAAACTCGCCCTTTTGCGTCTGCCCTTGCTTCTATGTTGCCAATAAAAGTTGTCATTATACATTAATTTTAATCTGGGTGTAAAATTACAACAATTTTTCAAATTCCCCACATTTCCCCACAAAAAACTTATTAACAGCAATTTGATGCTATTTTAACACAATTTCAACAGATTTTCAACAGATTTTTACCATGTTAATTTTATATAAATGATTAGTAATCAATATGTTAATAAATTATTTAGATTGTTATGGTGCGAAGTGGAGTTTGGTGGGGGATATTTTTAGTGAGTTCGCAAAAATTAGGTTTGTTGCTGTTTCTTGGTCAATGACCGACTTAAAACTCGCTAATGTCTGAAAAAATCTTTTTGTAAAATTTTTCTGATTCGAAAAAAAAGCTGTATATTTGCACCCGCTAAAAAAGTGGTTAATATTTTGTTAAACTAAAAATTAGGAGGATTTTTATATAGCACAAAAAGTGTTTTATGGAAAGAAAAACGAAGACGCTCATCGTGTAAATGAGAAAATTCGTGGTGTTCGCGAAGTTCGCTTGGTTGGCGATAATGTAACGCAAGGCGTTTACGATATCCATCGGGCGTTGGAAATTGCTGAAGAACAAGGTCTTGATTTGGTGGAAATATCACCGACTGCGGTGCCGCCTGTTTGTCGTGTTATCGACTATCAAAAGTTTTTGTATCAGCAAAAAAAGCGCGAAAAAGAGTTGAAAGCAAAAACCACTAAAGTTGTGCTGAAAGAAATCCGTTTCGGTCCGCAAACCGATGACCACGATTATAATTTCAAGCTGAAGCATGCCCAATCTTTTTTGAAAGAAGGTTGCAAAGTAAAGGCTTATGTGTTCTTCAAAGGACGTTCAATCCTTTTCAAAGAACAGGGCGAAGTGCTGTTGTTGCGTTTTGCAAATGATTTGGAAGAATACGCCAAAGTCGATTCGCTGCCAAAGCTCGAAGGAAAAAGAATGACTATTATGCTCTCGCCCAAAACGGCGGTGAAGAAATAATTTTTTTAATTCATTAAATATTTAACAAATGCCAAAAATTAAAACTAATTCCGGTGCCAAAAAGAGGTTCGCCCTTACCGGAACAGGAAAAATCAAACGGAAACACGCTTACAAAAGTCACATTTTGACGAAAAAAACAAAGAAACAAAAGCGTAATCTTACTCACACGAGTTTGGTTGACAAATCTGATGTAAGGAACATCAAATTGTTACTTGCACTTAAATAAACCGTTTGTAAATCATTTAAAGTTATTAACCGAATTGTTAGCTTCTTAAAGATTTCCTGTAGGAAACGCTAGCGTTCAAAAATCAAAAAAATTATGCCAAGATCAGTAAATCATGTCGCTTCAAGAGCGAAACGCAAAAGAATTTTGAAACTTACACGCGGTTACTTTGGTGCGCGTCGTAATGTGTGGACAGTTGCCAAAAATACGTGGGAAAAAGGTTTGACCTATGCTTACCGCGACCGCAAAACCAAAAAACGCAATTTTCGTTCTTTGTGGATTCAACGTATCAATGCTGCTGCTCGTTTGGAAGGACTTTCTTATTCGCAGTTGATGGGTGCGTTGCACAAAGCCGGCATCACTATGAACCGTAAAGTGTTAGCCGATTTAGCGATGAATCATCCGCAAGCTTTCCAAGCAATTGTGAAGCAAGCCAAAAACGCGAAATAATTAACGTTGTGCAATAGAGTTAAAGCTCTTGCCTAAAAAGCAAGAGCTTTTTTTCATTATTTAGCGCAAGTTTTATAAATTTACAAATTTACAAATTTTCGGATTGACAGATTTACACACTACACATTAAACAATTCACCGATTAAACATTCAACACTACACACTAAACAAACATCCCCTTTAGGGGAATGAGGGGTAAAAATAACACATTAAATTTATTTGTTGTTTTCATTTTATTTTCGTTCCTTTGTAACTTAAATTTAGGTTCAAGATTAGTTAAGTTTGTTTTTTCTCATACTATTCAACAAA
>ERZ795058.605-NODE-605-length-54787-cov-14.160199_pt1 | contig 54787 bp, 39 predicted proteins | sample MGYA00375142_ERZ795058 | MGnify/ENA primary metagenome ERZ795058 (study PRJEB30187, sample SAMN05720210) | activated sludge metagenome | isolation source: anaerobic digester from wastewater treatment plant | place: Japan | collected 2015-04-20 ... | reverse complement strand
AACTATCCACTATAAACCATAAACCATGAAATCGCCTTTCACCCCTGTCCGTCATACCGGCGAAGGCCGGTATCCAGGCATATGTCATCTCCGAATGAGCCACAAAATGTCATCCCCGAATGGGCTTGTCGGGCCATGGTGCCCTCTGGGTAGATCCAGTATTTATTGATTCCTGGTTCCCGGCCTCCGCCGGGAAGACGAGGAGGTACTGGATTCCGGCTAAGCCCACGCCGGAATGACGAGCGGTTCTGAATTTCAGTTGCTTACGGCATGACTTCATGTTATGCAAAGAAGCCTTTGCGTAATTGATTTTTATGACTTTTTGAGCAACAATTTCGCCGATCCAAAATTTGCCGGGATTGGCAGGGGCGAGAAATCTTTCTTTTTAAAATAACCGGAATATTCAGGAAAGGTCCATATGAGCGACGAAACAAAAAGATCAGAACCCGTCGAGAGCGTTGATGTAAATGAAGATGAAATCGATCTTCTGGAACTGGCCCGAACAATCTGGAAGGGGCGAAAGTTGATCATCTGGATTGTCTGCGCCTTCACCCTGGCGACGATCATTTTATCTCTTTTTATGACAAATATTTACACGGCCCGGGCGGTGATCAAGCCGTCATCCCAGTCGCAAAGCGGCGGGAGACTTGCCTCGCTGGCCAGCCAGTTCGGCGGCCTGGCCAGCCTGGCCGGAATTGCCATGCCGTCTTCGGCATCCTCTACGGAAATTGTCGCTCTTCTGGAGTCCAATATTTTGAAAAAAGAGGTGATTGAAACCCATCAACTGCTGCCGGTATTGTTTAAAGACCAGTGGGATGAAAATACGAAATCATGGAAAAAGCCGGGTGTCAGTCTTAACCCTCTGGCCTTCATTGCCAAATTAAGGCCGGCGCCAAAAACCGTTAAAAAAGAACCGGGAGTTCCCGGTACATGGGACGGCATCCGTGTTTTGAATGGTATCGTCAAAATCAATTATGATATGAAGGAAGACATCATTACCATCTCCGTCGATTTTCCTGATCCGGACATGGCCGCCCGCATCGCCAACTATTTTGTTCTTACATTGAATGACCATATGAGCATGGAAGCAAAGAGGATTGCCACGACGAACCGGGAATATCTGGAGCAGCAACTGACCCAAACCAGCGATCCCATTGTTCAACAAAAAATTTACAACCTCATCGCCGATAAAATTGAAACCACGATGATGGCGGAAGTCAAAGAAGGGTTTGCGTTCAAGGTGTTGGATCCGCCGATGGCGCCCGACAAAAAGAGCAAACCCAAACGGGCGCAGATGGCCGTTGTCGCTTTTATGGTGTCGGTGTTTATCGGTATTTTTGCGGTATTGTTCAAAGAATACATAAGAAAAATCAAAGAAAATTCTGCCGGAGGGCATCATGCGTAGTCAACGATTTTTTACATTCCTTGTGCTGTGTTTATTCTGTATCGCAGTCGGTCTTGCGGGGGCGGGCATTGGCCGGGCACAGACGGCCGGTTCATCGTCTCTGAGTCTCAATGATCAGCGGGCCATTCAATCCAGTCTGCAGAAAGCCGGCATCAATCTGACACCGGAAGAGATCCGCAAGGGCAAGGAAGCCTTTGAAAAACAGGAAGGTGTCCGGACGGGCAAAATGTATAAAATGCCCAACGCGCCTGAAGAGCAGCAGATGCAGCGGCCGGAAGGCTACCTGGACAGCCGGACGGCGGTTGAAGCGCCCAAAGAAGTATCGGTATTCAACCGGATAAGAAAGATCGGCGAATATCAGGATGTGTTAACCGATCTGAAGCCTTTCGGTTACGATTTTTTTCACGGTACGGAAGTCAAGGTGTTAACGGAACGCCAGGATATTCCGGTTCCTCTGGATTATATGATCGGGCCGGGCGATGAAGTGAATATCCTTTTATGGGGGCGGATGAGCGCCCAACTCACGCTCGTGGTGGACCGGGACGGCAAAATCACGATTCCCGATATCGGTCCCGTGCAGGTGGCGGGCATGACCTTCGGTGAAATGTCCAAACACCTCATTGCGAAAGCCGAACAGATTGTAGGAACGAATATTGATATTTCCATGGGGTCCACCCGGACGATTCCCGTTTTTGTTCTGGGCGATGTTGAACGTCCCGGCACGTATACGATCGGCGCATTGGCAACCATTACCGATGCGCTCATGCTGGCGCGCGGTCCTTCGGCCATCGGCTCGATGAGACGCGTGGAACTGCGCAGAAAAAACAGGGTCGTGACCAAATTCGACCTGTATGATCTTTTCCTGAAAGGCGACAAGTCCAAAGATGTCGTCCTGCAGGCGGGCGATGTGGTTTTTGTACCCGTCACCGGTCCGCTGGTCGGCATTACCGGCAACGTCAAACGGCCGGCGATTTATGAACTCAAAGACAGATTCGACTTGCAGCATCTTTTTGAACTGGCCGGCGGCATCATTCCCAGCGCCTACACGCAGCAGATGCAGGTGGAACGGGTCGTTAAAAATGAAAAACAGATTGTCATCGATATCAACGATAAGACGCTCGCCAAGGTGAGGGATTTCGTGCTTCAGGATGCGGATTTGATCAAGGTGTTTTCCATTATGGATGTGGACGCCAACGCCGTTTATCTGAGGGGCAATGTCAAACGTCCGGGGAAATATTCCTTTGCGCCCGGGATGAAGATCCGGGATCTGATCAACCAGCCGGAGGATCTGCAGAGCGAAGCTCACATGGATTACGCGCTGATCAAACGGGAAAACCCGCCCAACCGGGAAGCTGTTCTGATTCCGTTTAATCTGGGCAAACTCATTTTGCAAAATGACGAAGCGTACAATTATGACCTGGCGCCCAAAGATCAGATTTTTGTCTTTCACCAGTCGTTATTCAAGGATCAGCCTTTCGTCACGCTGGAAGGAGAAGTTCGCGGGTTCGAACCTACGGCTCAGGAAAAAGCTCTGAGAGCGGGCCAATATGCACAGGCCGCACCCGGTCCCTACGGCCAGGCCGTTCCGGGCCAGTTCGGCGCTCCGGCCGTTCCCGGTTCCGTCCAGTACGGTCAACCTGCTTCCGGTACCTACAGCGCTCCGGCGCCCGCGCAGCCGGGTACTGCGGCGCCCGGTCAGTACAATGTCGCAGCGCCCCGTCAGCCTGCAGTTTCGCCTTCGGGCCAATATGGACAGCCGACGGCCGGTTCGTACGGCTCCCAGGTTTCCGGTCAGCCCGGGGTTGCATTGCCCGGTCAATACGGCCAGACTGCCCCCGCTCCGTATGGTGTTCAGGTTCCCGGTCAGCCCGGGGCTGCATTCCCCGATCAGTATTACCCGTATAACGAAAATCTGTTCGAGATCAGGCAAATTAAAGACACATTGCGTTTCGATTACGAAAAGGACAAAGCTAGGGAAAAGGATGAAATTTTCTATCTTTTAATGGCCAAAATAGAAGAAATTGAAGCGGAGATCGAAAAAGATAACAGGGTAACGCCGGGTATCATTAATCAACTGCAAATTGAACTGGAGAAAGCGGGCAGAAAAGATCTGTCGTTGAGGCTCGGCAAACTGGATGAGAAGTTGAAAGTGGCAATCCGGATTGATCTGGTCGGCAACATGAAGGTGAAAGACGCCATTTTGAATGCCGGCGGCCTGACCGCAAATGCCAGCATGGAAAGCGGCGAAATTATCCGCCAGTATCCGAACAATGAATTCAGAACAACGTATTTCAACGTTGCCAGAGCGATGGAAGGCGATCCGAGAGATAATCTTCTGCTGCAGGATAAAGACAGGATCGTCATTCATTCGATCCTGGAAAAGAATCCAAGGAAAAATATTTTTGTCACGGGCGATGTCACCAAACCGGGAACGTATCAGTTTACGGAAAACATGACTGTGCGCGATCTGATTTTCAAGGCAGGCAATGTTCTGGAGTCCGCGTATCTTGATGAAGCGGAAATTACATCGGTCAGCGTTGTGAACGGAAGACTGGGCGATCTTTCCCACAGGAAAGTCAATCTGAAAAAAGCGCTGGAAGGCGACGCCGGGCACAATGTGACGCTGCTGCCCAACGACCGGCTGCATGTCAAACAGATTGCCGATTATCACAATGTGCGGTTTATCACGTTATCCGGCCAGATGGCTTTCCCCGGCAAGTATCCGTTCAGAAAAGGCGAAAGATTATCCGATATCGTTGAACGGGCCGGCGGTTTTACACCGCATGCGTATTTGCGCGGCGCTCAGTTCACGCGGGTGCGGGTGAAAGAGCTTCAGCAGCAGGGTCTGAAAGAAATGGCCGACCGCATGGAGCGTGAATTATTATCCGGCGGGGCGGAACAGTTTGCCACCGCTGTTTCAAAAGAGGAAATTGCCGCCAAACAGGGCGAGTTGGAGCAAAAGAAAAAATTTGTCGACACGCTGCGCAAGACCAGGGCCACCGGCCGCATGACGGTTTATGTGGCGGATGCCGGAAAACTCCGAAACACGGAGTATGATTTTGAGCTGGAAGACGGCGACACGCTGTATGTTCCGGAAAGAAACAGCGTGGTGAATGTGGTCGGCTCCGTGATGTCGCAGAGCAGCCATCTGTATTCCGAAAATCTCAGCCATCAGGATTACATCGATGCGTCCGGCGGATACTCCTATTATGCGGATGCGTCCAATGTCTACATCCTCAAAGTAGACGGCGGCGCCCGACGGCTTTCCAAGAATTTCATCGGTTGGAATTCTTCCCGCTCGCGCTGGGAAATGACGGCGTACGGCGCCGGCGTCAAGGATATCGAACCGGGCGATACCATTGTTGTTCCGGAAAAGATTGAAAGGATTGCCTGGCTGCGGGAAATCAAGGATATTACGCAGATCCTGATGAATATTGCCGTAGTCGCCGGTGTCACGATCAAACTGTTCTAATGACACCGAGTTGGGACGTTAAAATTAGGGTTGTCACTTCGAGCGAATGCGAGAAGTCTTGAAAAAGGTTTGAGACTTTGCAAAACCACGTCAATTCGTCAATTTTGTCATACCGGCGCAGGCCGGTATCCAGAAAATGGATCCCCGATAGGACCACTCGGGGATGACAGAGGATGGATCTAACCAGAGGGCGCCATGGCCTGTCTCCACGGGAATGGCCCAAAGAAAAAGTTATGCAAAGCTCTCAGTTTGTAACTGTGAAATGAAAGCATTAAGATTCCTCTTCACTGGCGCTCATCGGAATGACGCAGAGTTGGGACGTTAAAATTAGGGTTGTCACTTCGAGCGAATGCGAGAAGTCTTGAAAAAGGTTTGAGACTTTGCAAAACCACGTCAATTCGTCAATTTTGTCATACCGGCGCAGGCCGGTATCCAGAAAATGGATCCCCGATAGGACCACTCGGGGATGACAGAGGATGGATCTAACCAGAGGGCGCCATGGCCTGTCTCCACGGGAATGGCCCAAAGAAAAAGTTATGCAAAGCTCTCAGTTTGTAACTGTGAAATGAAAGCATTAAGATTCCTATTCGCTTCGGCTTATCGGAAGCGACAAGTTTCTACAGGATTGTAGATTTTTCGTTTCTCGCAACCAGTGAATGCGGGGGAAAGTCGCCGGATGGTCGATCGTAAATTTAAAAAACTTTCAATAGTTGTTCCGGTTTTCAACGAAGAGCGTTATCTGGAAGCGGTCATCGGCAAGGTCGTCGCGCAACCGCTGCCCGGCGGTCTCGAAAAAGAATTGATTCTGATCAACGACGCCTCGCAGGATAATTCCTGGAATATCATGCAGGCGCTGCCGGAGAAATTTCCTTCCGTTACAATGCAGTTGATAAACAAGACGGTTAATGAAGGCAAGGGCGCGGCCCTCCGGGACGGCTTTGCTAAAATCACCGGGGATATCGTCATTGTTCAGGATGCCGATTTCGAGTATGATCCCGCCGATTATCCCAAATTGTTGCAGCCGATCCTGGATGACAAAGCGGATGTGGTGTACGGCAGCCGCTTCATCGGCGAGCCTCACCGCGTGTTGTATTTCTGGCATCAGGTGGCCAACAATATCCTGACAACTATTTCCAATATGCTGACCAATCTTAACCTGACGGACATGGAGGTCTGTTACAAGGTTTTTATCCGCGAGGTTGCGGATCGTCTGAAACTGAAAAGCCCCCGTTTCGGCGTTGAGCCTGAAATTACGGCCAAAATCGCCCGTATGCGCTTAAACGGCAGGCATTTGCGGGTATACGAGACCGGTATTTCCTATGCCGGCCGCACCTACGAGGAAGGGAAAAAAATAAACTGGAAGGATGCGGTATCGGCCATTTTCCAGATTATCCGTTTCCGGTTCATGGATTAGGTATTTTTGACGCCGAGTTATCACGGCCGCTTCCCGTAGCCAGCCTCTTGGTCCGGGAGGTTTTTCTTTTCCAAATCATTTCAATAACATCAAATTTTGTGTTGCGGCTGCTTCATTTTCCAGGCCGGTCAATTTCAGCATGATATGAATATGATTGATTATTTAAATAGAGCGATTCGCGTCGATTTTCTACAATTTTATCTTGACAATGAGCACAATCTTATGACGATATAACGCATTAAAATTTATTGGATTAACAAGGAGGTTGAGAAGCAACGTTATGGCTAAATATGTATACTCTTTCTCGGAAGGATACGGCAAAAGCAAGAATCTTTTGGGCGGCAAGGGCGTCGGCCTTGCAGAGATGGCTCATCTTAAAATTCCTATCCCCCCGGGTTTTACAATTACAACAGAAGTTTGCATGGAATATTTGAGAAATAAAGGCCGTTATCCGCAGGGATTGAAAGAACAGGTCAACAAAGCTCTGGACAAAATGGAAAAAGAAACGGGCATGAGATTCGGCGATCCGAAAAATCCTCTCTTGTGTTCAGCCCGTTCGGGAGCGCGCTCCAGCATGCCCGGCATGATGGAGACTGTGCTCAATATCGGTCTGACGTCAAAGACGATTGCCGGCATGATCGAAAAAACCAACAATCCCCGTTTCGTTCTGGATTCGTACCGTCGTCTGATTCAGATGTATTCGGATGTCGTGATGGAAAAAGCCGAAGGAATCGAGCCGGAAGAGGGAATGGGCGTCCGTCAGCAGCTGGAAAGGGAAATGGCTGCGATGAAAGAACGCCGGAATGTCAAGCTGGATGTCGATTTGACGGACAAAGATCTGGCCCAACTGGCTGAAATTTACAAGGCCAAAGTCAAGGAAGTGCTGGGCAAACCGTTTCCGGATGATGCCATGGAACAGTTGTGGGGCGCGATCGGCGCGGTTTTCAAGAGCTGGAACGGCAAGCGCGCCGTTTCTTACCGCCGGATAGAAGGCATTCCCGATGACTGGGGCACAGCAGTCAACGTGCAGGCGATGGTTTTCGGCAACATGGGCGAAAATTCCGCCACCGGTGTTGCGTTTACCCGCAATCCGGCCACCGGCGAAAACAAATTCTACGGCGAATGGCTGCCCAATGCGCAGGGTGAAGACGTTGTCGCGGGAATCCGAACCCCCAATCCGATCAACGAGGAAACCCGCCAGTCGGATGATGTCGACGGCCATCCTTCTCTGGAAAAAGCCATGCCCAGGGCTTATACCGAAATCAAGGCGATCCGCAACAAACTGGAAGCGCACTTCCGTGATATGCAGGACCTGGAGTTCACCATTCAGGACGGCCGCGTCTGGATGCTGCAGACCCGTACCGGAAAGCGCAACGGTCCCGCCGCGGTGCGCATGGCCGTGGAAATGTACAAAAGCAAAATGATCAGCGCAGAAGAAGCGATTTCCCGTGTTACTCCGTCACAGCTTGATGAAATGCTGCATCCGATGGTTGATCCGAAAGCCGAAGCCACAGCGGAATTTCTGGTCAAGGGTCTTCCGGCCGGTCCCGGCGGCGCCGTAGGCCAGGTTGCGTTTACCTCCGACGTGGCGATGGAATGGAGGAAGGAAGGCAAAAAAGTCATTCTGGTTCGCGAAGAAACGAATCCCGAAGATGTGGAAGGCATGCGCGCGGCTGAAGGCGTGCTTACGGCCCGCGGCGGCATGACGTCGCATGCGGCGCTGGTTGCCCGCGGCTGGGGCAAGTGCTGTATCGTCGGCGCCGGCACGCTGCATGTGGACATTGCGCAAAAGATCATGAAGGTGGACGGCAAGGCGGTGCGCGAAGGCGATTTTGTCACGCTCAATGGAACCAAGGGACGCGCTTATATTGGCTCGCTGCCGATGATCAGCGGCGCGGAAAATGATGTCAATTTTGCCGCTTTTATGAAGCTGTGCGATTCATTACGGCGTTTGAAGATCCGCACCAATGCGGAAACGCCGAAAGACGCCGCCAAGGCCGTACAGTTCGGCGCCGAAGGCATCGGACTGTTCCGCACGGAACACATGTTCTACGGCGAGAACAGCGAACAGCCGCTGTTCTATCTGCGCAAAATGATCATTGCGGACACGGAGGAAAAACGCCGCGCGGCGCTGGATGAATTGTTCCCGTTCGTCAAGGGCTTCATTAAAAAGACCATCGAAGCCATGGGCGGAAGACCGGTCACCATCCGCCTGCTGGATCCGCCCCTGCATGAATTTGTGCCGGAGAATCCTGAGGAACGCGCGCGTCTCGCGGAGAGCCTCGGTATTTCGGTTGAGAAACTCAACGGCCGCGCCGAAGGTCTGCATGAAACCAATCCGATGATGGGCCATCGCGGCGTCCGTTTGGGCATCAGTTACCCTGAAGTCAGCGAAATGCAGATTCGCGCCATTCTGGAAGGCTCGGCGGAGCTGATCAAGGAAGGCAAGAAAGCGTTACCGGAAATCATGATTCCGGTTGTCTGCGATGTGGCCGAATTCAGCAATCAGGCGGCTCTGGTGAAAAAGGTTTATCCGGAAGTGCTGGCCAAATACGGCCTTAAGAAAATGTCCTACATGGTGGGGACGATGATCGAGATTCCGCGCGCGGCTCTGCTGGCGGACAAGATTGCCGAAGAGGCGGAATTCTTCAGTTTCGGAACGAACGATCTGACGCAGATGACGTACGGCTTCAGCCGCGACGATGTCGGCGCGTTCGTGCCCGGTTATCTGGCGAAGAAAATCATTCCCGTTGATCCGTTCCAGATTCTGGATCAGACCGGCGTCGGCCAGTTGATTCAGATGGGCGTGGAAAGAGGTCGCAGCGCGCGTCCCGGTCTGAAGGTCGGGATTTGCGGCGAGCACGGCGGCGAACCGTCGAGTGTCATGTTCTGCCATCGCGTGGGCATGGATTATGTCAGCTGTTCGCCTTACCGCATTCCGCTGGCGCGTCTGGCTGCCGCTCAGGCTGCGGTCGAAGAGAAAATGAGCTCGAAGCCAAAAACCAAGGCTAAAGCTAAAGCCAAAACAAAGGCCAAAACGACCGTGAAGGCAAAAGCGAAAGTGAAAAAAGCGAAAAAGTCACGCAAGTAATTAACCATAGAGCGCCCGGTGACAAGATCGGGCGCTCAGATTAATTCAAAAAGGAAAAATATTTTATGGAATTAGCTGTAAAAAACAAAAAATTGCTGAGTTGGGTCAAAGAAATGAAACAGCTATGCGCACCCAAAAAAGTGTATTGGTGCGATGGTTCCAAAAAGGAATACAACACATTGATGGCGCAGATGGTGAAAAGCGGTGCGGCGATCAAGCTGAAGAAGAGAAAAAACTGTTTTCTGTTCCGTTCCGATCCTTCGGATGTGGCGCGTGTGGAGAACCGCACGTATATCAGCTATCCCGATCAGGTTGACGCCGGACCCACCAATAACTGGGTTGCTCCCGATGCATTGAAGAAAACGATGAAAAATCTTTACAAGGGATGCATGAAGGGACGCACGATGTACATCATCCCCTTTTCCATGGGGCCGATAAATTCGCCGATTGCCAAAATCGGCATCGAAATCACCGACAGTCCCTACGTTGTCTGCAATATGCACACGATGACCCGCGTGGGTAAAAAGGTTCTCAAAAAACTCGGCGATACGGGGGAGTTTATTCCCTGCATGCATTCCATCGGCGCTCCGCTGGAAAAAGGACAGAAGGATGTTGCCTGGCCCTGTGCGCCGATTGAGAAAAAGTATATCAGCCATTTCCCGGATGAGAACCTGATCTGGTCGTACGGTTCCGGCTACGGCGGCAACGCCCTGCTGGGCAAGAAGTGTCTGGCGCTGCGCATTGCGTCGGCGATGGCCAAACGCGAGGGTTGGATGGCCGAACATATGCTGATTCTGAGACTGACGAATCCCAAAGGCAAACAGTATCACATTGCCGCGGCTTTTCCTTCCGCATGCGGCAAGACCAATCTGGCGATGCTGCAGCCGACCATCAAAGGCTGGACGTGCGAATGCATCGGCGACGACATTGCCTGGATGAAAATCGGTCCCGATGGAAGGCTCTACGCGATCAATCCGGAAGCCGGATTCTTCGGCGTGGCGCCGGGAACATCCTACGATTCCAATCCCGTGGCGATGGATACCATCAAGAAAAACGTTATTTTTACCAACTGTGCCCTGACGGACAACGGCGACGTCTGGTGGGAAGGCATGGACGGCAAGCCTCCCAAACATGCCATTGACTGGAAAGGAAGGGACTGGCCCAACGACAAGAATGAACCGGCGGCGCATCCCAATGCGCGGTTTACCGCCCCCGCTGCGCAGTGCCCGATGATTTGTCCGGACTGGGAAAAACCGGAAGGCGTGCCGATTGATATTTTTATCTTCGGCGGACGGCGCGCAGGCGTTGTGCCTCTGGTGAATGAAGCTTTCAGTTTCGATCACGGTGTCTTTCTGGGCGCGACGGCTTCGTCGGAAACCACGGCAGCCAACATCGGAGCGGTCGGTAATCTGCGGCGCGATCCTTTCGCGATGCAGCCGTTCTGCGGCTACAACATGGGCGACTATTTCCAGCACTGGCTGGATATGGGCGATGACCTCGGCGACAAGGCTCCGAAAATTTTCTATGTGAACTGGTTCAGGAAAACAGCGGATGGCCGCTGGCTCTGGCCGGGCTTCGGTGAAAACAGCCGTGTCCTGAAATGGATGTGCGAGCGCGTGGACGGCAAGGCCGAAGCCGTTCAAACTCCGATCGGACTGCTTCCCCGGCTTGGCGGTCTGGATTTGAAAGGCCTGAAAATTGATGAGCGGGATATTCAGGAATTGCTCCGCGTCGATCTCGATGCCTGGAAGGCGGAAATTCCCGACATCGAAAAACACTTCGCGCAGTTTGGAGACAGATTGCCCGCAAGACTCCGGAAACAGTTTGCAGAACTGAAAAAAAGACTGGGATAGTTTACGGCAAAAACAGGTCAACCGTTTGACATTTACATAAACGGCTCACGCAATTAAGAAGGGGACAGCGAATAATCGCTGTCCCCTCTTTTTGTTTAAGATTGCTCTTTGAGATTAGAAGCTGAAAGAGAATCCGGCATTTGCCGTATAAGTCGAACTGGTGTCGCTTATACCGACGCCGATGCCTGCGGAAACGCTCATATTTTCCAGAACTCTGGCCTTGACGCCGATGGCGACGGCGCTTTCATCTTCAAAGTACCCGTAACCTGCGCCCAGAGCCACTCGCTTTCCGGGCAATGCGGCGGGGATGGCTGAAAGAGCCGATACGGAAGCAATACCCATATTGGCTTTTTCCACACCGTCCTTGAGCACGTTGTACTGGCGAACGTTGACCGCATCGTTATCATTGACACCGTCCGCCACTCCCGAAACACGCGCAGGACCGCCGGTTACCGTATTTCTGAAGGTGGCTCCCGTGTTGTTCAACGTCAGCGTTGTGGAGGTGGTTCCGCCGGAAACAACTGTTTCCGTCGGAGAAACGATCAACCCGTGTCCCGTTGTGTTCAGCACGGTCACATTGCCGCCGTTGTTGGCAACGAATCCGCTGCCGTCAGCGGTCAGTGCGGTTACCTGATCCGCCGTCGTGGTGATGGTCGACCCGCCGGTAACGCCGATGGTGTTGCCGGTTGTCGCCGTGATGGTGTTCATGTCGCCGGTTATGAAATTGTTGCCCGTGGCGATGATGTTATTGTCAACGCCGGTGATCGTATTGGTCGAAACACCCGCGGTCCCGATGGTGTTGTTCGTCCCGTTGGCAACCAGATCGCCGGTTAAGGTTGTGGCGCCCGAGACAAACAGATTGCCGCCGACATTCGTATCGCCGGTGGTATTGAGCGTATCGGTTGTTATGTTGCCGGTATTGGTAATGCCGTTGGTGGTTGTCGCTCCTGCAACATCCAGAGATCCGGCCAGTGTTGTATTTCCTCCGACAGCCAGATTGGATGCGAGGGTCGTATCGCCCGCAACGTTCAGCGTGTCGTTGAGTGTTGCGGCACCCGCGACATCAAGCGTGCTGCCCAGCGTGGTCGCTCCGTCGACGTTCAGGGTCGTGTTGACCTGTGCCGAATTGAGGGTCGCCAGACCGGATGTCTGGAGAGTATCCGTTGCAATGTCGCCGGTATTGGTGATGCCGTTGGTAGTCGTGGCGCCGTCGACATTGAGAGTCGTGTTGATTTGCGCCGAATTGAGGGTCGCCAGGCCGCTGGTATGCAGAGTTGCGGTGCTGATATCGCCCGAGTTGGTAATGTTGCCGGTATTGGTGATGCCATGCGTGGTTGTCGCACCGGAAACCGACAGCGTTCCGTTGACGGTTGTAGCATCGGTAATCGCATTTCCCAACGTTGTATTGCCGTTTACCGTCAGATTGTTGGTTACCTGAGCGGAATTGAGCGTTGCCAGACCGCTGGTCTGCAACGTTGCCGTGCTGATATTACCCGAGTTGGTAATATTGCCGGTATTGGTGATGCCGTGCGTGGTTGTGGCGCCGTCAACATTGAGGGTTGTGTCAACCTGCGCTGAGTTAAGAGTCGCCAGACCGCTCGTTTGTAACGTGTCTGTATCGATATTATTGACATTGGTAATGCCGTCGTTTGTAAACGTAGCGCCGTTGACTGTGAGTGTTCCTGTAACGGTCAGGTCGCCGTCAACCAGCGTATCGCCGTTCAGTGCGATGGTTTCACCGTAGGTGGCGCCCGCAACGTTGCTTACAGTGATAAAACTGTTGGCGGTGTTTCCGATCGTGACCGTGGTATCGCCGGCATTTTCGGTGGCATCAAATAATTCGATACCGTCAACCGACAGACTTGTATTGCCTTCGGCCAGCGTTGCCACAGAAGAGGTCGTGCCGCCGGACAGGGTGGTTGAAGTTGCGTCAACCGTCAATCCGTGCTGGAGACCGCCAATGTCTGAACCGACAAAAATGCTGCTGCCGGTTGCATTGAGACTGTAAGATGTACCGGTATTATAATTCATAGAACCGACGCTGACGTCGCTTATCGTGGCCAGTAAGCCGTTTTCTATACTATTTGCATCATCCCAGAAGCTGAGGTAGGCTTTGTCTGTGCTGTTCAGGCTTAACGTTGCCTCATTGCTTGTCATGCTGTCAAATGAGTTTACAACAATTTCCGTACTGTTGGCCATCAGGCCGTTGGTCGCGCCGGTCGTTCCATTTAAATAACCGACCATTAAATTGGTTCCGTCCGCGGCAAGACCGGAAATCTCGCCGGTCGCATAATTAATTGAACCGACGGCTGTGCCTATGCCGGCTGATACGAGGCCGTTGTAATTGGTGCCATTATCATAGCCGATATATGCGCCGGACATTGAAGGTCCCATAGGGATGGATATTTGGCCTAAACCCATACCCGCGGCACCCGTTGCATCAGGTGAGTATGCGGATATAAGAGAATTGTTCACGGTCACGCCTCTGAAGCTGCCCGCGTTATTGTAACCAAGGTTGACTTCCGAGTTATTGGCATGAAGTCCATAAGCCTCGCTTGAAGCAGTATCCATATAACCGACAATCATGTCGTTGGTAAAAGTATCGACGGTCATTCCCATGTTTGTCGAACCGCTTGTCGAGCCGACCATCAATCCGGCCGGTCCGGCTGCCAGGCCGCTTTCAACCGTACCGTCGTTGAAGCTGATAAATGCTTTGTCGGTGCTGTCCAGACTTAACGTTGCTTGATAGCCTGTGGTGTAATCTAATGAATTTGCCACCGCTCTGCCGCTGTCAGCCATAAAACCGTTTCTCTTTGTAACGCCGTCGTCATAGCCCAGTTGCGCCAGAGAATCGTTTATATCCATGCCGAAAAGACCGCTGGTGGACCGTAATGAAGAATCGCCGTTTACATTAAACAAACCGGTAACCGTTGTGGAATCGGTACTACCATTGCCCAACGTTGTATTGCGTGTCACAGAGAAGTCTCTGACATTGTTAATATCACGGACGTTATTAATGTCATGATTGCCCATATTCAAGTTTCCGCCGGCATAGATGACATCGCCTGTGGTCAGTGTTCCGGCGACGGTGGTGTCGCCATAACTGCCAACCGTAAAAATATCGCCGTTTGTGCTGTCATTAAGCACGGCGCCGCTGTTGCTCAATGTCCAGGTCGTCGTGCCGGTGCCACCGGTCATTGTTGCACTGGTCATGTCTGCACTTAATCCGTTCCAGTTGTTATTTGCCAGATTAGTGGTGCCGATGAGCATAGAGCCGTCGTCAAGATACAGCACCCCGGTGCCGGCAACATCAGGAGTGTCAACGCCGTTGGTGTCCACGAAAAAGGGACCATCTATAAAAGATCCTGATCTGTCAACAGTCAGGCCATAGTGAAGACCAGAATTGTAGTCGATTGATCCGACACTTATGCCGGTTGCATCGGCTAATAGTCCGTTTTCGATTCTATTTATAGAATCCCAGTAGCTGAGATATGCGTTGCTGCCGCTGTCCAGGCTTAACGTTGCAGCATTACCGAATGTATAAGAAAATGTGGCTGGATCATACGTGTAATCTATTGAAAATAAATTGGCTCCCGGATCTTGCGTGACTTCCCCAGCAAAATAGGCGTTAATGTAATAACCGCTTACATTGGTGCTTGTGCCTGTATCTCCGGGTGTAGCGACAAACATATATCCGCCACGCGGCTCATCTATGTCGCTAGAAATACCTCCCGAGTCTACATACGCTCCAACTACGTCTGCCATGACCTTTCCCGCTAAAAAACCGCCGGACAAAAAAAGTCCGACAAAGAGCAAGGCTAAAATCATTAAAAATCTGTTTTTCATAATAAGCCTCCTTTTAAAATTAACTTAAACATTGAGTTATTGCCTCCTTTTAAAAATTCTTTAGCATCTTTTTTTACGAGTTGCCTCGTTAATCTATCGAATTAACTCCTTTTTAATGGATACGCATCCGGCGCCCGCCGGCATCAGAAAAACTTTTGTTGCTCCTCCGTCCCGGACATAAATATGTCTGGATAGGGCTCCTGTTCTTTTGAATTTTCCGAATTGTTTTTCTGCGACTTCCGAACATGTCTGCGGCCAGTAAACGACTGTTTCATACAGCCCTTCGCAGTAATTTTCCTGCCCCGGCGCAAAACTGGCGCTGGCGTAGGCCGTGTTGTCCTGCAAGGGAATTTCCATGGATACGGAAGTCATGTGCCGATCAGGCCGGCTGGTCGGATATATCATGATGAAACCGCCGCCCTTTGCTCCCGCCGTAAGAAAATTTGTAACCTGATTGATTCGCCCCGCACAGGTGCGGACGCCGTTTTTTAATGCGGCCTGAGTGATGGTGTTTGCCTTCTGCGCTGCGGGTTGAGGAGTGGCCCGGTTTTTGGAAAGGGCCGGAGTGTTGCTCGTTTCGGCGCTGACCGGATAAGGTGTGAATGATAGAGCAAAAATTGCAGTCACTACAACAGTCAAAAAAACATTTTTCTTCATAACCCCTACTTTTTACACTGATGCACCGATGCGTAATCGGTTGCGCTGATGTTTCAAGTGTCCTTCTTTTCTGTTTTGTGTAAAGGATCGCAAAAAGAAGATTAGAAAATAAGATCAAGCTAAGGGAAATGATGATGCGAGGCGAGAAAAATGGGATTCAACATAGAACATGTGCCCTTTTTTTATAACAAATTACAGGATTAATTTATCCATTCAACAGAGTTCATTTACGGCGCCAAATTACGCCTTTTGTTAATAAAGTCAAGATTTATTTGAATTTATTTGAATTTTTTCGTGAAAATATACAATTTTGTACAAAGATGAGGATGCAGGACCTGAAAAAATACGCGATCTGAAGTAAAGTTTTCAGAATCTGAATTATTTTATATTTTCCGGCCGGGCAAGCTCATCGAGGCCGTGATGCCGCCGTCGACGGCAATGGCCTGGCCGGTGATGTAACCGGCTTCATCGCTGGCCAGGAAAAGGATCGCCCAGGCAACTTCTTCCGGAGAGGCGGCCCGTTTCAACTCGCAGTATTTGCCGAGCTGATTTTCCTTGCCGGTGCTGCGGGCCCAATCGAAAAAGGGCTGGGTCATGCCGGTTTCAATGAGTCCCGGGCAGACGGCGTTGATGCGGACGTTGAAGGCCCCGACTTCGCAAGCGGACGTTTTCGTGAAGTTGATTAAAGCGGCCTTGCTGGCGCTGTAGGCATTGCCGCCGGCGCCGGAGAGCAGACCGGCCACTGATGCGATATTGATGATCGATCCCCGGCGACGTTCTTTCATATGAGCGATGATGTGCTTGGTGGCATACACCGGCCCCATGACATTGATATCATAAACGAGATGCCATTCCTCGGGCTTCTGATCTTCAAGCGCGTCCAGCCCGCCGCCGATGCCGGCGTTGTTGACCAGGATGTCAATCGTATTGAATTTTTCCAGGGCCAGATTGATCAGCGCTTGGATTTCTTCTTCCGATGCAACGTCGGTTTTGCGGATAACGACGTTTCCTCCCATCCCTTTGATTTCGTCCTCAACCTGCCGAAGCCCGGTTTCGCTGATATCGGCAAGGACAAGGTTGGCCCCTTCACGGGCGAAAAGCACTGCGGAGGCGCGACCGATTCCATTGGCTGCTCCGGTGATGATCGTATTTTTACCGTTGAGTCTGTGTGCCATTTTGAGCTCCCCGTTTTTTTGAGAAGAGCATAGGGAACTTGCTGATTGATGTCAATGGGAAATGGTAGTGACGTCCGCTGAAATCAAGCGAAGCGCAGATTAAAGCGCTGACGGAACTATCCCAGGAGCGCAGCGACGAGGGATGGATAATGGATGATTAAGAGATTTTTTTATTGCAATCGGTAATAAAAAAATGGATATTCGATTATCTTCGTGGAACACAACGTGATGACAGAGAATAACCGGTTGAAAGGGAAAATAGCCAGCATTCCTGATTACGCCTTTTTAGGCGTGATTCTTGTGGTTTGTCTTCTGTATAGAATTTATTACTTCGGGTTCCTGAATCCCGGAATGGTGCAGTATAATTCGGACAGCGTTTCGTATTTCTACGCCGTGGATTTGTTCAGGGGAGGCGTTGACCTGTACCGCACGCCGCTTTATCCGTATGTGATCAAATTCTTCCAATATGTTTCCGGAGATCATCTGGTCCGCAATCTCATTTTTTTTCAGCAGGCCCTGTCGTTCTTGTCTATCATCCCGTTCTATTTCGTTTCCAAACGCGTCATCGGCAATGTTTATGTGGGCATGATTGCAACGCTCTTTTACGGCTGCTGGCATCCCATCCTGATTCAGAATGTCCATCTCAATCCGGAGAGCCTGTGCTTTGCCGGATCGGTCTTTATGCTGTCCCTGCTTGTCCGGTTTCTTGAAAAACCGAAACGGTCCGCCGCGCTGGCGATCGGCATTTTCCCGTTTTTCCTGATCATGCTGAAGCCGACGTATTTGATCCTGATAGCGGTCATGCTTCTTTTTCTGTTGTGCCGTTTTTTTCTACTGCGCGACGAAAGAAAAATCCTCTATTGGGGATTGCTGGGATTGTGCTTCACGGCTGCGGGTGTGCTCGGATATTGCGGAATGAATAAAAAGTTCAACGGCCAGTTTGTTTTGAGTAACATCGCGCTGAACAATACGATTGCTCATTTAAGTATAAGCGGGGCTTACGAATACGGGAAAGATGAGGAATTCATGGCCGTCATCGACAGAACGCGACATATCAATTATTATGCCGCTCCTTTTTCGATCAATAATCATTTTATCGATAACTACAAGCGCTGTTATCGGAACTTTCCGAAAGACCTGCCGCCGACGGAGGATATGATTTTCTGTTCGGTCTTTCCTGACAGGGTTAATTATTCTCCCGAAAGGATCATACGGTTCATCAGCCATGCCCGGTGCACAGTTGTTTATGTCAAATACATGGCCCAAAGAGCTTTTGATATTATCGTGGCCGCCTACGGAAATCTGTTTCTGCTGCTTGCCCTGCAATCGGTATTGATCATGGTTGCCGCTGTAAAATACAAAAAAATTGCCTGGGCTCAGTCGTTTTGCATCGTGTTCGTGCTGGGGCAATTTTTTTCCATATGGCTGGCCGGTCTGGACGATATGAATCGCCATCTAATGCCGTCTTATCCTTTTTTGATTCAGATTGCGGGATCTTTCGCGGTTAATATAGGGTTATTCCTCAGTAAAAATAAATTATCGAGTAAATCTGATAATGCCGCATTTTGATATACGAAAGAATTTCCCGTGAATCACAATGACGACACGGTATTATCTTGTTATGGGTGCCGGATAAGAAAGTACAGTGTCATCCTTCTTAAGAAGCAATATGGTTAGAAAAAAGAAGAGCGGGTAAAATGTCAGTATGTTGCGGGTGAGACACATCGATTGTCCCATATAATATGCGGTAAAGATGTAGAGAAAAAGAAAGAAAAGCATATAACCTGCAATGGGAACAAGAAGATGCAAAAGCTCTTTTGATATTTTTCCATGTGCCAGAATAATTAACGGAAAGAAAAGGAAAATGACATTAAAGTTGTCCAGCGATATCATTTTGTATATATAAACTAAAATCATGTCCGGCTGAAAAAAAGACCACAATGAGGTATCAGGTGAATGCGCATAATATTCGAAATATAATTCATGTGACCATCGCAACCATCGCGACTGTCCCAAAAACCCCAGCCCATAATGGACTTTAAATAAAAACCAGGGAAGTAGTGCTAAAAAAGGTGCTAAAATTGAAATCAGGTTGACATATTTTCCGCGGCTTTTATTTAAATCATGCCTAAAATATACGATGGCCGATAAAAGGAAGGGCAAAACAAAGAACAAGGCCTCGTTTTTAGTAAAAACAGCTATCGTTGCGTATGCTCCGGCCAGTATACAGAAAGAGAGGTTTTGCCTTATGGCTTTCAAAAAAGATAAGGATGCGAACAACAAATAAACCCCGAGCATTTGATCGCTATACATCTCGATGGAATGATAGGATAAAAGCGGTGAACTCAGAAAGATGGCGAGCAGTGCGAGGGCATAGAGCTTGCCGATTTCACGAATGGCGATGTAATATAAACAGATAATCATACTGAGACAATAAACCGGGCTGAAGAACTTCACAAATACATCATCAAACTTTCCCATCCAAAGGCTCATCCATAACTGCAGTAAGGTGTTGTGCAGTGGATAGTACAGGATTCTATCCACTGCATTACCGCCAAAGAATTCCAGTGCAGGAGCATCAAGCAGCAAGCTCTTTGAGTAGAAGAAGATTTTTGCTCCCGCAGACCAGTTTGCCCATGCATCCCAGGCAAAAATCGGCCTGAGTCCTGTTAAGATAAATACAGAAACAAGTTTTGCAATGATCCATATGATAAGCAGAGCAAATAAACATTTCTTTAACCCATGGTTTCGAGGGGACTTGATCTCCAGAAATAAACTCAAACCTGGGTCTGAAATCGAGGGAATTAAAACAATCTTATTTTTCCATATCCAGAATGAAAGTAACATCAGTTCGAAAAACACAGGCATTAAGGAATTAAACAATGTCAGTGGAATCCGCATGAGTCCCAACAAAAATATTTGCAGTGTCAAAATGCCGGCGCCAAGAGGGAAAGAAAGGCCGATGCGTTCGCCAAAGAAAGTTTCTTTATCGTTTCTGAGGATTATGGTGATAATGAGAAAACCAAGTAAGGTTGGTAAAAATATGGCGATGGCTGTGGATAGCATCATAATCTTTTTAGTATATAAGCGTCATGTGCGAACATTGAAATCAACTCTACGTTTTTGATGGTGATTTCACCTCGCGTGAAAACGCGTTCAGCAAGATCATATTGGGATTCGGTGTCTTTAAGTACGACAATGTACGGTGCCTTTTCAAGCCGGTAGTGATTATCCGAACGTTTGTTCAGCGGCAGTAGATAATATTGAAAAAGTCTCGGTTCTTGAAAATAGGAAGAATATATTATGTAGTCATCATGGATCAGCTTTTTTGCTTCCATAGAGAATACATACAAGCCGTTATACATTTTAATAGACTTCTCTTCTGTTGAGAGACCCCAGTACTTCTTAATATCGGTTTTCAGCCATGTACTCCACCCTATGTCCGTATAAATTGCGTAGAAAAGCGCAGAGGAGAAAAACGCGATAATGATAGCTTTTCTGAAAGCGTTAAGCAGAGAATATTTTTTTGCAAAAAAAAATGATGTTCCCAGGAGTAAGACAATACCTGCAATCAAGTATGCAATTACTCTGAAATGCGGCGGCAGATCAACCGATAAAATAGTGGTTCCGGTTATCGGCGGGTAGAAAAGAATATTATGAAAATCCCAATTCATAGTTTTTGTTTTTATAGCAAAAAACCAATATAAGTCAATAGTAAGGAATTCCTTTTGGTTTTTAAATCAATACAACACTCATACATTGAGCGCTTGTTTGAAGAAAATGATAGGTGCCCGGAATAGTTTCTATGTGTAAAAAAAGCTTGATATTATGTCATTTCCCCTCTGTGATTTTTTAAGTTTTGCTTTTGGTTGCAGATGATGATGAAAATGGCTAATGTTTCTCATAATATGTATTGACTCGGCCTTTATTTTTATATAGAAATAAAACCATAAGGAGGGGGAAAATACAGGTGTGGAGACCCTCTCCCAAGCCGAGGCCGAAACCCCATTAATGTAGTTGTGCCCTTGTTTTACGTCTCTAGGTGGGGAGAAATCTTTTTTTTAAAAAAGAACGGAGGGCGCTGTGTCTCCTGTTGATTTAACAGGGAAAAGCGCAAGACGTCCAAGTATTGTTAAAACCTTTCTTATAAAATTGCCTTTGCACATTGATTATTTCATCTCCTATGATTTATTGTTGTAAAGTGTGACAAAACGAGCTCTTGGAAACGGATAAGGAGCAGTGATATTGACAAAAAAGGCTTGGCAGGCTGAGGGAATAGTTCCTCTGTTATACGGGAAAGACAAAGATAAAAAACGGGCATCAGCTATCGGGCCGGGACTGCACAGTGTTTTAGGATTGGAACGATATTTCAAAAATCAATCCTTTGATATGGATTTCCTCAATCCGGTCTCTTCTTTTTATCACCTCAAGAGTCTTTCGACCAAACTATATCTTCATCGCCTTGAAAATTACCTTGATCCAATACCAAGGGAATCTATAGTTCTTGACGCTGGTTGCGGTGTTGGAAGATTTACCACCCTTTTGGCTGAACGATTCAAGAAGGTTGTTGCGTTTGACCCTTCATTGCCGTCGTTGAAAGCATGTCAGCGTCATCTGGAAGAGCGCGGGCTTCATAATGTTGAGATGCACTGGGCGGATATTTCGTTTTTGGACAACGTGGGGGAAAATACTTTTGACGTCGTGATAGCGACGGGACCCATTTGTTACACGGCCGATTCTCTAAAATCCCTTAAGCGTTTGATGCGCGTTGCGAAACCAAACGCAAAAATATTTTTATCCGTTGAAGGATGCCTGGGTGCATTATGCTCGCAGGGCGTTGAAGGGCCAGAAAGGCTTCTGAACGTTCTTTCGAGAGATCCGCTTCTGCTTGAAAAGGACCGTTTGATCAATTATTGTAACCGAAAAGATTTTAAAGAACTCGTCCGGAATGCGGGTGTGAAGAAGCTTACCATAGACAGTTCGCACGATTTTGGGGATGGGGCATTCTGGCAAGCCATTGACGACTCGCGCCTGAATGATCCAACATATGTAGATATGATTATTCGAACCGAGGATCTTTGCCGGAATCATTCCGTGATTGCCGAACGGGCCAGGATTTTTATGGCTGTTGGGGAAAAGTGAAGATGGCTAAAGTCTTTTTAATAAACCCTTCTATGGACATTCTGTCCGCTTTTGGAGAGTATCACAAGTTAATGGAGCCCATGCCGTGTATCGGTTTGGCGTACATCGCTTCGAGCTGTCAAAAAGCCGGTCATGAAGTATTCATGCTCGACAATTTTGTGGAAAAGAAACCTTTTGAAGACATTGTTGAATCTGTCAAATCTTTTGGCGCTGATATCGTCGGAATAAGTATGTTGACGCCAACCGCAAATTCAACAGAAGCTTTAGGACATTACATTAAAACAAGGCTGCCGTCTGTCAAAGTTGTTTTTGGAAATTTACATGCGTCGCTATTTGCTGAAAATCTTATCAATCGGGGAGCATGCGATGCGGTCGTGCATGGCGAGGGGGAGATTATTTTCCCAAGGTTGATCGATGCATTTTTAAACAAGAGCGATATTTCAAAAATTCAGGGGATATCCTATAAGGGCGAAGAAGGAATCGTTTTTACAGGGATATCCGATCCGATAGAAGATTTAGACGCTCTTCCCCGCCCCGCTTGGGAACTGTTCCCCTGGAGAGATTATTCTTTTTTGCCTTTTGTTACAGTCGCCAAGCCCTGTTTGGCGATTTCGGGAAGCAGGGGCTGTCCGTTCCGGTGTAAGTTCTGCGCGATGGGTTATATGGGCAATCTGGTCAGAAAACGCAGTCCGGAATCGATTGCCGATGAGATCGAATGGCTCGTGAAGGAATTCGGTGCCCGACATATCGGATTTGTTGATCCGATTTTTCCACTTGATAAAAAACACGCGATTGCAACATGTCGGGCCATCAGGGCAAAAAACATGCCTGAAAAATGGTGGTGGACATGCGAGACACGAGTGGACATTGTCGATGAGGAGATGTGCCGGGAGATGAAACTGGCGCGATGTAAGCGAATCTTGTTCGGCATTGAAAGCGGAGTTAATGAAGTTTTAGCCGGTGTGGGTAAAGGGTATACAACGGATAATGTGAAGCGGGGGATCGTTGCTGCAAGGTCTGCGGGACTCGAAATCTCCGCTTTTTTTATGCTCGGGCTTCCGGGCGAGACAAAAGAAACGGCAAAACAGACGATAGATTTTGCGCTATCGCTGGACATTGATTTTGCAAAGTTCGCGATAACGATACCGCTTCCCGGTTCGGAACTCTATGATGATTTGGTGAAGCAGGGGAAAATATCACAACCGGAATGGGAAAGCTTTACAACCTTCAATCCCGATCCGGACTCGCTTCCCTATATTCCTGAGGGCATGACGGGAAAAGAGCTCTTGCAACTGCATCGGATGGCAAACGTAAAGTTTTATCTGCGTCCAAAGATGATATTCCGGCATCTTTTTGTGATACGTTCAATCGGTTTGAAAATGATGTTTAATGGAGCGATGTTGATATTGAAGCAACTGTTCAAAGACAGGAAGTAATGCGATTATTATTTGTTCGGCCACCGAAATATATATGGCATTACATGAATGAGCAGGATGATTATCTGCTTCTTCAGGCGCTTGCCTGGCTTGGATCGGAGGCCAGACGGCAAGGGCATGAGGTTATCCTTCCGGATTGCATGCCGCTCAAGATAGGTTGGAAGAGTCTCTGGATTGAGCCCCTGCGGTTAGATAGATCGGGTTAGAGCAATCGGCGCGGGTTTTTGGTTTTTATAAAAAAAGTTCTTTAGATTCCACCGGCGGTTTGTATCCAGGAGAGGAATGCAGACGTTTGCGGTGATAAAATTCTTGGATGAAAAAGGGAAGCCGAATCTGAACATCTTCCAGGGTTCGGTATTCCCAAAGGTAAACTTTTTCGACCTTGAGCGTTTTGAAAAAGCTTTCCGTGGTAGCATTATCGTAGGGATTCCCTTTGCCCGCAATGCTGATCGGAAAGCCATGCTGCAAGAGCGCTTCTACGGAATCATGGGAGGCATACTGGGCGCTCCGATCCGAATGATGAATAACACCCTTGGGCGGCTTACTTCGAGGGGTCATTGTTAAACCGTCCTTTGGCATATTGCTCTTTCCAGTGATAAAGAAGGCCGGAGGATTTCTCATGACGGCGAATCAGTTGCGCTGGTGTACTCATACCGCTTAAAAGTTCTTCAACGAGCTGGCGCTTGAGTTCAACAGCAAATGATCTGCAGTGTTTCATGGCAAGTTCCTTTCTTTCCCATAAAGGGAATCTGGTTCCTGCCAACTAGTCTAATATATTTTGTTCAATCCGGGTGGGGGGGCAGTCTAATTTGTTACTATGAAAAAAATATTTTTTAAAAGTTTGTTGATAATTGCCCTGTTGATAGTTACTTTTGTTTTGCCTGTGGTTTATTCTACCGGTATTGCTGTTTACTTCAGATTAGCTCTGCTGTTTTTTATAGTCCTTGAAAGTTTCAAATTGTTCAAAATTATTATCATCGATGCAAAGATCAATCATGCATTGTCGAATTTTGCCACAACTTTATTTTCATTTTTTATTATTTTCATGATCCTGGAAACTGTCTTCATGTTTGTCCCACGAACGCATTTCTTTGATTATACTTTAGCGTCCAAATTGTGGTATGCCAAATATTATAAACCGATCAACTCTTTAGGTTTTCGAGACAACGAGCCTAATTACAATCATAACGTAATTTTATTTGTAGGCGATTCATTTACGGCGGGCAGTGGATTGAAATCTGTAGATGAAAGATTTTCCAATATTGTTGGCAAAGAATTAAATAAAAAAGAAAATAAATATACTGTAATAAATATAGGACACCCGGGAGCGGATTCATCTGATGAGTTTCATTTGATGCAACAAGTCATTTATATGACAAAGATTAGGCCCGAAATCATAGTGCTCCAATACTTCGGCGATGATATTGCGCATGTTGCGGCGGAAAAATTAAAAACGTTTGAAGGTTTTAAACCTTTCGTAAATGTGAATGCATTCCTAAAGCCTGCGGTAAGAGGCTCTTATTTTCTTAATTACATGTATTTTCTTTTCCCCAATAAAGAACTTACGTCTTCAGCTCTTTCTTTAATGCAACAAACATATCGGGATAATAATATGTTATTAAAGCACCAGGAGCAGCTTAAATTATTCATCAATTACGCTCGAGAAAATCATATACAACTTATCGCGGTAGTGTTTCCTGTCCTCGAGGATATTGAAATCAGCAATTCTATATATGTCAATGATATCGTGAATTATTTTGAAGTTCATAAAATAACTACTATCAACGTCTCTCGATTGGTTAAAAATATTCCCCTGCAAGAAAGAATAATAAATAAAAATGACGGGCATCCTTCAAAATCAGTTCATGCATCCGTTGCTCATGAAGTTTTGAGAAAGATTAGATTCAATGGAAATAATGAATAAATATTTTACGATGATCCGATTTTTGTTGGAGAACAAAATAAATTGCTGCCGATAGCCATGGTTTTGTTCTGAAAAGACTATTGATCATGTTTAAGAAGAATTGATAAATTCTTCTTTTATCTAAAACCTTTTTTAATCAACAATCCTCTTGACGAAAAGACGTCATTTTCACATCGGAACTTTCAGATCAAACTTTCCATGTCTGCTTATCTCTGGGGATATTGTCTCGTATCGCAGGCTTCTCCCCTTCCATTGTGCATGATAAGGTTATTCCGCTAGTCTTTCTTTTTAAGCTTAAAAAATTGAAAAACAGGATTTTTTTCAATCACAGGATCATCGGAATCCGTCAGTGCGTAAAGGTTTTTAAGTGCCTTTAATAAATCTGAGCTTGATTGAATGTTAGAGTGAACGTAACTTTCTTGCCTCATGATAATGGCCTTGTGTTTGGGAAGCGCCACAATATTTCCAACAACGGCAAGACAGATTGAAAAAACGATGCAAAATTTGAAAACAGCGGACTTATGGAAAAGACGGGTCCACACAGAAAGTGTCATTACAAGAATAACTGTTGTCGGCAACCAATAGAATACTCTTCTGGCTTCCGGCCACATTAGTGGCGGATGTTTTAGCAGCATGAATGAATTCATGATGACCAGCAATACATTCGTTATTAAAAATCCTCCCAGCGCCAGACCGAAACACTTTCGATAGTTGTCGGACCTCTGACGGTTAGCGTACATGAAATAGATTGGAGAAAAAATAAGCAATATGAGGAGAATAAAGCCGATGGGCAGGGGAGGATTGCCGATTAAAAATCGGAATGTGTCAAGATATAAAAAGAATCCCGCCTGCAGATACTGCGCTAAAGTTTCGACATATAGTATCATCGGCAATATCTGATAAGAAAAATCCGGCCGGTATCCGTTGAGAGCAAATATGAAGTGCGGAGCGATAAAAAATCGATACAATCCGTGAAGAATAATGGTTGCCAGACAAACGAAAATCATAATGGCAAATTCCTTCTGGCGGATAATCAGGTGCCATATAAGCAGGAGTGTAAAAAACACCATACAGAGGAATACTCCCTGCTCATCCAGAAACGTTATGATCAGCATTGATATGGAATACAGAAACCAATCAATTTTTGAGATAGGAAAGCTATTTTCTTCCTTTGCAAGAACAACCGCTTTACACAGGAAATAAAATATAATTGACGTCAGAAACATGACCATAACTTTTCCTGTCCTGTTAATAAAATATCCGCTGAAATAGACGCTTGGAGAAGTCCAAAACAGTACAAGCCAGCCGATCCCTGTTAAAGGACTGAGGTTTAATATTTTCACGCAAAAGGACCAAATTATACAACCTGTTGCGATACACAGAAGATAATGTGTTAAAGATAAAAAATGCGGGTAACCGTGCTCTATGCAGAGTTCAACAAATTTAACGTCGATAAAGTCAAATAAATAGCTTAATTCCCGTGCACGGTATAAACCGTCATCCAGCATTTGACTGTCGAACAACTTCTGCAATAATGGAATATCTGACAAATAATAGGGCAGACGAGTATACATTTCTTCATACAGAATACCGCCATTAGAGTTCATGATGGAAATCAGTGCAATCAGACAACTTAACAAAAACGCGTGAAAGCAAGAGATGTCAACCTTAAAATGATCCGGAAATTTTATAAGTTTACATAATTTCATGAAATAAATGTTCCGACGGCTGTGCTTGATGTTTCAATACAGCGGTTAAAAAACTAATTCGGTCCCGGGCATATCGGTTATCTGTCCCATGGCGCATTGCCTGGCTGATGATGCTTTGTGATAGAGTGTTATTTCCAGTTGAGTGTTGTGAATATATAGGGAGAATGCCGTTTTTTGTCAATGAAATTATGGTTGAACTGTATAGCTGCTTTGGCTTCCGGGAATATCAGCAAGACTTTTCCGGAATGTTCGCTGCTGTTTTTTTGCAGAAAAGATTTTTAATTTATAACCTGAAATTTATTTTGAAAAAATATTTCTATAGAGAAGGGGAATTATTTTTAGTACTGCTTTAATGTGCATCAACAGTTCGGAAAGAGTGCGTATCCTGCGGATATGCCGAAAAATAAAGATCGGCCGCAGATAGAAATCACGGTAGCTTTTATAATAATATTGTCTGACGACGTTGTCCGATACGGTGTCTAAGTCCAACACGGGTTCTGCCAGATTATACAGATCCCAATTATAATGTAGAAGGGAATTATTGCGTAAGAATTCTTTATACATGGCGGTGCCCGGATATGGAGTCGTGATATTGAAAACGGCAAAATGAATTCGTGCGTTTTTAGCAAAAGCGATAGTTCTTTGCATGCTGGCTTCCGTTTCTCCCGGATTGCCGAGCATAAAAGCGCCGCGGATGTTCATCTTTGCCGCTCTTGTCCATTTGATGGCGTTCTGAAATTGCTCCGCGGTGATTCGCTTGTTGATGTTTTTTAGAATATCTTCGTCCGTGGTTTCAAAACCATACATGATTTGATGGCAGCCCGCTTTTTTCATCAACTGCAGCAAGTCCGGTGTGACGGTATCCACGCGTGCAAAACATGACCAGCTGAGATTGATTTTTTTCTCCAGCATCAACCGGCACAATACGGCGACATTTTTTTTATTTGCGGTGAATGTGTCGTCATAGAAGGAAATCTCTCTGATGCCGTATTTTTTCTGCAACACTTCGATATGTTCAATAACGCGCAATGGCGACATAAATCTGACTTGCGGACCGAACATTTCGGAAAAGCAGAATGTGCATTTTCCGGGGCAGCCACGGGATGTGACCATGCCGATGGAAGGTTGATATTGAGCCGCCCCCAGCGCTGAATGATAGAGGTTCATCGGGAGTTTTTCATAGGCGGGAAAAGGCAGGCTGTCCAGATCCGCATAACTTGCCGCCGCCGGATTTACAATGATCTTGCCCTGCGTATTTCTCCAGGTCAGGTTGGGAATAAGATGCAAAGGTGTGTTTCGGGCCAGTTTCGTGATCGCCTCCTCGCCTTCGCCGCGCACCGCCATATCGCAGATATTATCTTTGACGAGTTCCCGATGAAAAACAGTCGGATGTGCGCCGCCCAGGATGATTCTGGTTTGAGGCAGTCTGTTGCGGATGTCCCGGGCGAGCGTCATGGCAGACGATATTTCAGGCGTGGTTGCCGTGATGCCGACAAAATCCGCCGAGGGATCTATCTGATCGACGATTTCCGGAATGGTCAACTGCAAAGCCGCTGCGTCGATGATTGTCGACGTTTGCCCCTCCCTGTCCCATAGCGCGGCCAGCAACGCCAATCCGAGAGGCGGATTGACGGAATTGATCAGACGCCAGATATTGCCGCCCGGTATTTTTCGCGGCGGATGAACAAATACAAAATGCATAGGTCGAATCATCGGAATTGTTTTATTGTGTGCAAATCACGTTTTCCGGGCAATAAGAATCAGCGACTGTCCCAGCGGCGGCTTGACTATGTTTTCCGCAAAGCTGAAAAACGGCACCAGTTGATCAAATAATTTGGTCTGTCCCGCCGGCAGTTCCTGTTTTTTCAGTACGCGTCCGTTAACGAACCAGCCGATCATGCCCGGAAAGTTCATATAGTAAAGTTTCAACACGTCCAGATTTTGATCCTGGATGAGCGATCTTAAATCTTTTTTATTATAGCGCCGCCGGTGATCAAAAGAAATATCCATCGAGCCGTAAAGCGTCTTCAGGGCGGGGACAAGGATGATGAGTTTCCCTTTCGGCTGTAAAAGATGACTCATGTTTTCAACGGCCGTCCGGTCGTTTTCGAGGTGCTCGAGAATATTCAGGCAAATCACGGTGTCGAACGTCATGCCGGAGACGGGCGATGATTGAATGTTTTGAATATCCGTTTGGAGGACCGTGAAGGCCGCGCTGTCGCAAAAAGAGTATTTCGCCTTTAAATAATCCACATAGGGTTGATGGATGTCGATCAGCGTAAGTTTGTTTTTGGAAAGGATAAAGTCCGTGAGATTGCCGATTCCCGCACCGACTTCCAGAACGTTATTTCCGATAAAACGTTGTATGTTGTTGTATATCCAGCGATTGTAGTTATATCGTTGAGACAACAGCAGCAATGAATACTTTATTTTTTCCTTATGGAGATTTGAATTATTGATGTTCATCCCCCGTTTTTAAGTGGATGATTCTTCATTACCTTATTCATTGATAAAGGTCATCTAAAAAAATGTTGCAATCATCTGCGAAAAATTAAATAATTCAAACGTTTTAAAATATCTTTTAAAAAACAACGGGAATGGTGATTTGTCAAGGCGGAATTGAACGGTCTGATAAACATCTCTCTTTGTATCCCGGGACAAAACCGAACCATAAGAAGAGGTTGCCTCAAAAGCCATGATGAGCGTTTCGGTATTATCCGTTTACGAAAGTAAGTCAAGCCGCCCCCAAGGTGTCAATAAAGGGTTTTTCTCTTTTGACGCATTCAACGGATTTGATTTTCTGGCTCTTGGCATATGCCTGATCAGTTTTGTCTGCAGCATCATAGAAGCCAGAGTGAATGTGGACAATTTGCACTGGGGCTGGGCCTATATTGCCGCGCTGGATTTGAAAAGAGGAGCCATCCCGCATTCCGAAGTCATTATCTTTTACGGCTATATTTATACATGGATTCAGAGCATTTCGTTGATGTTGTTTGGTGAGAGGCTGGTGAGTCTGGGCATTGTCACGGGCCTGTTTTATTCCGTGTCCTTATTCCTTTCTTATCGTATTTTTCTCAGATTGATGAAGAAGGGTCTCGCCTGCCTTTCCGTGCTGCTGATTTTCCTGATTCACCCTTATGCAATTTATCCCGCGCCTAATTATTTTATGTATATGTTTGAATTGCTGGCGCTTGTCTATTTTCTGAAATATTCCGAAAGCAAATATTACGGCCTGCTGGCGGGATTTTTTTTAAGCATGTCGGTTCTGGCGCGGTATTCGTCCGTTATTGCCGTTGTTCCGCCTTTTGCCGTTTTGCTTTGTGCAGAATATTTCGTTACCCCGGGAAAAAAGAAATTCGTGATGGAAAAAATCGGACTGGTCAGCGCCGGGTTCTTCATCCCTTTGGTGGCTTTTTGTTCATATCTTTTTCTGCGTTCCGCGTTGGATGATTTTTTCCTTCAAAATACGACGATTGTCAGGGTCATCGGTGAGGGAGATAATGTCAATACGTATTTTAACTTCCTGGCTTGCCTGTTTCAGATGGAAAACAGTCTGGCATCGGACTTTCGCGGCAAAATATTTACGCCGGTGTTGCTGGTCTGTCTTTTTTTTGCGATCAAAGAAATTCGTCAAAACGTTTTCGGCAGGCTTCGCGAACCGGCATATCAAGATGGTGCCCTGTTGGCCGCTTGTCTGGTCGCCGTTTTCGGTTATCTTAATTCCATCCATGTTTATGAAACATTCCGTCTGGTGAACGGCGCTTCTCTGGGTATCGGCGTCTGTGTGTTGGCGGCAGGTTATTGTTTTGATAAGATCGGAAAACCGCTCAAATACCTGATCCCGGCAGCGGGGTTGATCATTGCGGCGGTATTGCTCTCAACATTGTTTTTCAAACAGACGACATCAGCGTATTATCCCTGGCAAAGGAACGTTCTCTTCGGCCGAGGTATCCAAAACAGCAGCGTCCCGATACTGAAAGGTAAAATTTTAACAAAAGAATACAATAGCTTTTACGAAGAAGTATTTGATGTTATAAAACCCTATAAAAAATGTTGTTATATCGTCAATTACACAAGAGATGTGGTTGCTTTTGTAATGAATGATTTGCCCAGGGTCCAGATCTCTCCCGTACCCATCCACGGCGTCGATAATATATCCCGGCAGGTGAAATCCATTGAAGAGAAAAAAGCGGTCATTCTGTCCTTTAAAAAACTGGATATTCCCGGATACCTGACCATATTCGCCAAACCGTGGCCTGTTGAAATCCCGTGGATGGGAGGCGGGTATCTCTTTGTTTTTGCACCTGAGCGCCTGACGGCTGGTCATGAAATCTATCCGGATAAAGAAGCAAAATAAGTTATTGCACTTTAAAAATAATGTTACTTTGACGGGTGATGTCCTTGCGCATATGGTATAAGTCTAACGATATCGAGTTCATCCGGGATAAAAGGGGATCGCTGTAAAATGGATAAGCGCAAATGTCTTATATTTTTTGGAGTCCTTGCCGTGACGGCGCTTGTCTTTTCCGGCAGCCTGAAACTGGATTGGACCAACTGGGACGACAATCTATTGGTTTACGAAAATCCCCTGGTTCGTGAAGCACGGTTTATCGACATATTCACCAAGCCGGCCGACTATAACACGTATAATCCTCTGGTTATTTCTTCTTTCGCTTTGGAATGGAAACTGGTCGGAGACAGACCTTTCCTTTATCACTTCGACAATCTCATTCTCCATCTTCTTTGTACGGGGCTCGTTCTGCTTCTTTTCCGCAGGATGGGTCTCTCTGTCTGGTGGAGCGGTGTCGGTGCCTTGCTTTTCGGCATTCATCCGATGCGGGTGGAGTCCGTCGCATGGATCACCGAACGTAAAGATGTCCTCTATGGATTTTTTTATTTGTCGGCTTTGCTCGCTTATATTCGTTACATTGCTTCCGGCAAAGCAGGTTATTTTTTGCTAACCTTTTGCTTATTTTTTTTGTCGCTGCTTTCCAAGGGGCAGGCGGTTGCGCTTCCCTTCTCGCTGGTTTTGCTGGACTGGTATTTCGGAAGAAAGATGAACGGGAAAGCGGTAATGGAAAAATTAATTTTCTTCGCCATGGCTTTGCTGGTTGGTTTGCTGGGGACAACGTTTTTCTTTCAAAATGTTTATAAAACCATAGACAGCAAGGCGATCGTCAATGCTTTTAATTTCTTTGAACAGACGGTGCTGGCCGGCTATGCTTATACGATCTATATCCTGAAGTTTTTTATTCCCTATGTGACATCTACGCTGTACCCCGCTCCGGAGGTGCTGCATGCGGGCCACTGGATCGGCGCGATCTCAGCCGTTATGATTTTTCTCTGGGCTGTTTTCGTCTGGCGTCAGTACAAATTCATTACGTTCGGCTTGCTTTTCTTTACGTTCAACATCCTTTTTCTTTTGATGCCTTTTCTGGCAGGCGATACGGGCTATCTGAACGATCGGTATATCTACATGGCTTATGTCGGACTTGCCTTTACCGTGTCCTTCAGTATGCAGAAATTAGCGGAGCAAAAACCTTCCTGGCGCCGTCCTCTGGCCGTCATCGCGGTCGCGATCCTGGTTATCTTCAGCGTCCTGACAATCAAATATATTCCGGTCTGGCAAAACAGCGAAACACTCTGGACATACGTAATTGAAAAATATCCCAGCAAAATATCCGCGGCTTATCTTAACCGCGGCAATGACCGGTGTGTGCAAAACCGGCACAATGATGCTATACACGACTATACGACGGCGATTGATCTCAATCCGCAGAGTCTTCTGGCATATCAGAATAGAGGCCTTGCCTATGTGATAACGGATGATTTGAACAAAGCCCTTCTGGACTATAACCGCTATTTGGCGCTGAGAGGGGCCTACGATGCCGGTGGGAGCATGATTGATACCCATCTCTCCAGCGTGCTGGGCAATCGGGGGCTGATTTTTGCCAGGATGAATCAGTTTGAAAAAGCGCTCGCTGATTTTAACACGGCCATAAAACTCAATCCGTATAATCCGAACAACTATTTAAACAGGGCCTTTGTTTTTTACCGGCTCGGTCGCGTGGAACAGGCTGCTCAGGATGTGCGGATGGCGGAGTTGACGGGCCGTACGGTGGACCCGTCACTTAAAAAAATGCTGCACATGCCGTAATGGATTTTTAGTCTTATGAAAACAGGATGATCATGAATAAACTCTATGTTGTCATGCCGGCCTACAACGAAGCGGGGATAATAGAAAAGGTAGTTCAGGAATGGCATGCGGTTGTCGCTTCTGTCGGCCACGGCAGCAGATTGATTGTATTGAACGACGGCAGCACGGACGAGACATCTGCCATTCTGGAGAGCATCAAAACCAGCCATCCGAACCTGACGGTCATCAACAAAACCAATTCCGGTCACGGACCGACGTGTCTGGCTGCCTATAAATTTGCCGTCGATGAAGGAGCGGATTGGGTTTTTCAAACCGACGCCGACGGTCAGACGCAATCCGGCGAATTCTGGAAGTTCTGGGAAAAACGGGACACCTGCGATTTTATTATCGGTTGGCGCGCAAGACGGGCGGATGGCCCGGCCAGGGTTTTCATTTCGCGGATCCTGAAAGGAGTGCTGGCGCTTCTGTTCAATGTTTCGTTAAAGGATGCCAACGCCCCTTTCCGTTTAATGAAGGCTGAACGTTTGCGCCTGTACCTGCCGCTAATTCCCGACAATTTCTTTATTCCCAATGTGCTTCTGTCCGTAATGCTGACCCGGGAAGGAGAAAAAATCTTATGGCAGGAAATTTCTTTCAATCCGCGCAATGCCGGCCAATCGTCGATTGCTCTGTTTCGGTTTGGCGGGTTGGGAATAAAACTGATTATACAGTTATATAAACTGAGACATCTGAAGCGTTCGACATGAAAATAGCACTGGTCCGACCAAACTATAAAAGCCATATCATAACACCGCCGATCGGCCTGGGGTATCTCTCGTCGTATCTCAAAAAGTCCGGCATCGAGACAAAAATTATTGATGGTCTGAAAGAGAATCTCAGCCCGTCGCGGCTGATGCGCCGGATTCTGAAATTCAATCCCGATGCGGTGGGCATTACCTGTCTCACCGCGTTTTATCAAGAAGTGGTCGTGTTGGCCCGCGAACTTGCAAAAAATAAAATCACAACCGTCATCGGCGGTCAGCATCCTACGTTTCTGCCGTACCGCACGCTGTTGGAGTCGCAGGCCGATTTTGTCGTTTGCGGCGAAGGGGAAATTCCGCTGCTTGAATTGGCCGAAAGTAAATTTTGCAACAAGAGTATTCGGGGGGTGTATTCGCTGGAAAACCTCAAAAGCGAACAGCAGGAGATCATCAAAGCGTCCGTGGTGGACAATCTCGATGATCTGCCTTTCCCCGATTGGGAACAGATTGATCCGCGGGAATATCCCCGCGCCCCGCACGGCGCGGTTGTCCGGGGCTTTCCCGTAGGTGTTATGGTCACCAGCCGGGGGTGTCCCTTTGAGTGCACCTTTTGCGCCGCTCCCCGATTCTGCGACAGAACCATCAGATTCAGAACACCGGAAAATGTCGTTGCCGAAATCGATTATCTGATGAAAAATTTCAACATCAGCGAAGTTCATTTCGAAGATGATAATTTCACGCTGAACGCCGATAACGTTAAAAAGTTTTGCCGTCTCCTGATTGAAAAAAACATCAAGATACACTGGGCCTGCCCGAACGGCGTCCGCGCCGATCACATATCGGAAGATCTTATTGTTTTGATGAAGCAAAGCGGATGCTATTACATCGCTTACGGCATCGAATCCGTTAATTCGTCCATTCTGGAAAAAATCAAGAAAAGGGAGTCGGTCGAAACCATCCAACGCGCCATCGATATGACCGGCAAAGCCGGCATTTCCACGCAGGGTTTTTTCATTTTCGGGCTGCCGGGAGAAACGGCGGCCTCGATGGAAGACAATATCCGTTTTGCCTTAAGGTCGGGATTGTCAAGAGCGCAATTCGTCATCCTGGATGTTCTGCCCGGGTCGGAGCTGTGGGATAGTCTGCGGGGCAAATTCACGCCGAACTGGTCAAAAGAGAGTTTTCGCCAACCGGAATATCTTCCGGAGGGAATGACCAAAGAACAATTGATGCAGGCGCAATCCAAGGCCTTCCGGAAATTTTATTTGAGACCGCAAATCTTGTTCAGACTTCTTTCTTTAATGGATTACAGACAGATATTTTATTTGCTCAGGAGATTAAAAACCTATAGAATTCTCGGATAGAATGGCGGGAAAGAATGATTGCGTGAAGCGGAAATAACTATGACAGCATTTTGCAGACGGTTTGTACTGGCGATTTTGATGGTGGCGGCGAGTACCGGGCCGGCGTGGTCTGCAGCCGACGACGGCTGGAAGAAAGTCGGAGAATCGGACGGCATTGCGGGTTTTACGCGTCCGACAGCGAAGAGTTCTGTTGATGAAATAAGGGCGGTCGGTGTTGTGAATGCTCCGGTCGCGGTGGTCGAGGCCGTTATCCGCGATATTTCCATCATGCCGCAGTATATGTTTTTATGCAAAGAGGCGGCCCTGATCAATACCCCGGAGATGAAAAGCACAGGAGATGCCGTCTATTTCCACAGCGTCACCGACATGCCTTTCCCCGTCAGCGACCGTGACGCTGTCGTCAAATCCGTATGGTCTGTCGATAGGAAAACGGGGGCCGTGTATTGCCGTGCGAAAGGACTGAAAACAACATTCAGGCAAAATAAGGATATCGTGCGGATGCCGCTTTTGATCATTGAATGCACGCTGGCGCCGAAAGGTGAGGATAAGACGGAAGTGATCTATCAGGTCCTCGGCGATCCCGGAGGTGAATTGCCTTCCTGGCTGGTCAACATGCTGACCAGCGATTACGGCATCAAAACGATCGCCGGCCTCAGGAAAATGGTGTCGCGGGAAAAGTTCAGGAATGCCCAAAAGGTGATTACCGTAACGCCTCATGATCAAAAATGAACGATGGCTGTTTTTCAGGACGGCTGTCCGTCATCCTCTTCTTTTTGGATTGCCCATGATGAAACAATTTCCTTTATAAAGAAATCTTTTTCATCAATAGAACAAAACTGAACATTCCTTGTTATTTGTTCAAGGACGGCTTTCGGTTGTTTGGCCCAACGACGCCTGCCGATTTTTTTCAGATCATTATCTATCCAGTGCAGTTGTGCAGGATCGGCAGGGTTCAGGAGAATATTATTCAGTTGCAGGTCCTTGTGAAAGACCCGGCGGGAGAACATGAAACCAATATCCCGCGCCGCCATTTTCAGGCAGGCAAGGCGGTCGGGTTTGTTCATGTCGATAATCTGTCGGGAGAGGGGAATGGCATCCGGCAGGAATGCGCTGATAAACAGGGAATCAAAGCGGCTGGAGGGAACGAGGTTGATGGCGTAGCCCACCGGCGCAGGGCACCGCAGCCCCATCTCGATTAAAGCGCAGGAACTGAGAAATTCCCGCTTGCCCTGGCACCACACCAGACGGCGCACATAATCGGCGGCTTTCTGCGCCCGGATACGCTTGATCAGAATATCCGGACCGGCCGATGGATTCCCCGACGCGAAAAAAAGCCGGGCGGATAACGTCGTGAACAGGGGGTTTTTTTCGAACAGCGAGGGAGTCAATGCGGATTGCACAAGCGGCTCAAATTCCTTCCGCACGCGCACCAGCCATAGCTGGGGAGAAGGAGCCCTCATAAACCGTAAAAAACTGTTTGTTGAAAATTGATTTTTCACCTCATCCTCAAGATGCCGCAATGCGTGTCGATGGACGAATCTTTAAAAAAATGGCGTCTCAATCAGATTCCGCTGCCTGTTGTTTCCGGGCTTGTTGCAGCGCTCCGGCAATGACCTGATACATATCGTAATACTTATATTCGGCAAGACGGCCGCCGAAGATGACATTTCTTTCGTTAGTCTGCGCCTGCTGATAGTTTACCAGAATTTCCCGATCCGCTTTCAGACCGACGGGATAGTACGGCTCCGAAGGATCATCATGAGGATATTCCCTGATGATAACAGTTTCCCGCGATGAGGGGACTTGATTGGGATAAAAGTGTTTGGGTTCGATGATACGCGTATAAGGAATTTCCCGGTCCGCGTAGTTCATGATACTGATGCCCTGGTAATCATGACGGGGAATTCTTTCTGCTTCACAGCGGATGGATCTCCAGGTCAGCCGCCCGAAGCGGTAATTGAAATATTGGTCGATCGGGCCGGTGTAAACAAGTTGCTTGGCGACGGATTTCCAGTAATCTCTTTTGTCAAAAAAATCCGTTTTTAATTCCACCGGAACTCCCTTGAGCAGTTTTTCAAAGATCGGGGTATATCCTCCAATGGGGATTCCCTGGTAATCGTCGTCGTAGTATAAATCATTATCGGTCGTTCGCACCGGAAGCCGGTTAATGATTGCGGCGGGCAAATCCCGTGGATCGCAACCCCATTGTTTTGTCGTGTAGCCTTTGATGAACGCTTCGTACAGCTCTCTGCCGATAAGACTTATCGCTTTGTCTTCGAGGTTCGCGGGTTTGCCAACAACGGATGATTTGGCTTTCAAAAAAGCGGCGGCTTCCTCCGGTGTTAAATTAAGATTGAAAAACTGATTGATCGTGGCCAGGTTGATCGGCAGAGAATAGATCTTACCGTCCGCGTTGGTCTTCACGCGATGGCGGTAATCATTAAACTCGGCGAAGAGATTGATGTAGGTCCAGATAGTTTTGTCCGGCGTGTGAAAAATGTGCGGGCCGTATTTGTGAATGTTGATGCCGGTTTCCGGATCATCGTAAGAATAGCAGTTGCCGCCGATATGATCGCGTTTCTCAATCACCAGCACTTTTTTGCCGGTTTGTTTAACTTCGTGAGCAAAAACCGCTCCGAAAAAGCCCGCACCCACGACAACGAAATCATACATTTTCAGAAAGACACCTTTGTTCATTTGGAGAATCGACAGCGCTATGGACCGTCTGCTGAAGTATATGGAGAATAACTATTCGTGTCAAAGAGTTATTTGCCGGTTGCAAGAAGCATATGAATAGCCCTGTTGTGTAGCACACAAAATGTCCGTGATCTGATCAAGCAAAAACGGACACCCGGTTAAGCAATTTTTGCCAGCATAAAACTCTTTTCAAAATCATTCGGATTCTTATGTTTCAAAGATAATGGCTGTTTTAAAACATCTCAATGTAACGGATCACATCCCCTCTCGCATCGCTCCGTCTGGGATAAAGCATCCCGGTAGTTCAAGGCCATTCGGTTTTCAAGCTGTGAAAAAAGCTCCCTGCAACTGCATTGTCACAGCAATCGCCCTTTCGACTCATACTGCAAATCATGCCGTCGGTCACCAGGAGCCTCTGATAATTGTCACCGGCATATAGGCTCCTGCGGTCAGAGTGATGAAGCAATCCCTTTACAGATTTGCGTCGCCAATAAGCCGTCATAAGAGCTTCCGCAACAAGCGATGCCTTCATGCGGCTGTTCATCGCCCAACCGACAACAATTGGAGAGGACAGATCGATGTTCACCGTCAGATACAACCATCCTTCCGTGATCCACAGATAAGTAATGTCGCTACACCTAGGGCGGATTGATTAAGATCGTGCACATGCCGGCCCCCTCGCGCGTCTAGGTCTTGTTCAACATTCTGAAGAAAAGCTTCACGTAGTTCCAGAGTCTCAACCGCGCAAGGCTTATCCGCTGCATTCGGAACTTCAGGTAGTATCCATACATAAGGTAGTAGAAAACGAGATATACCCGTCCCAGTGGCAGATCGCAGAGAAAGTCCGTGAAGGGCCGCAGGAAGGGAAAACGCACGATGAGACCGAAGAGCTTATGAAGGTTTTCCACCCGTTTCTTGAGCTTCAGGGGAAAGTCCAGCACCGTGCTGCGCTTGTTGGTCTCCAGAAACGGCACGGAGCCGTGCGTGAGTCCGCCGGAACGGGCCATGGCCGCGATGTCCGTGCCCGGATAGGGATACAGAATGCTCGACCATGCGTAGGTCGGGGCCAGTTCGATGTTGAGGTCCAGGGTGCGCAGATCGACTTCGTAGGTGTCGGGGACGGGAAGTCCCACCAGATTCTGGGATGTCAGGACGATGCCATGCTTCTGGATGATGCGTGCGGCCGACAGCAGTTGCTCGTTGGTCAGGCCGCGGCGCAGCACCTCGCGCGCGACCTGTTGGTCGCCGCACTCCACGCCCATCCAAACGCTGTGCAGGCCAGCCTTGCGCAGCAGGGTGATAACATCTTCGCGGACAAGGTTGGCGCGGACGGTGCACAAAAACGGCATCCCCACTTTGGCGATGTAGAGCTCTGCGAAGCGATCGAACCAGCCCTCTGGTTTGAGGAGGAACGTGTCGTCGTAAAAAAAGACGAAGCGCAACGAAAAGCGGTCACGGACCCTGCAAATTTCTTCAATAATGCTTTCTGGGGATCGGTGGCGGAGGATGTCCTTGTGGTCGTAAAGCTCGTTGTAAGTCTGGTTGAAACAGTAGCTGCAATGGAATGGACACCCGCGCGAGGCTATGAAGGTAAACATGCCGTCGCGGTACAGCTCCGGGTCGGCCTGGAACATGGTCTCGTGGTCGGCGAATGGAAGCGAATCCAGATCCTTGATCAGGGGACGTAGCGGGTTGCGGTGGATTTTCTCCCCCAGGCGGATGTGCATGTTGCGCACCTTCCAGTACTCACCCCCGGAGGCGTAGAGTTCCAGAAACTCTGGCAGGGCCTCGTCACCCTCACCCACGCAGATTCCGTCCACCCCAGGCTCCTCAGCCAGCGAAGGGCAGAAAGTCGCGTGCGGACCGCCGAAGAGCGCGAAGAAGGAATGCTCCGCCTTGAGCATGGCATTGACTTCAAGCAGCAGCAGGTGCTCTCCGGTGGCCCCGCTGTACGCCACGACCTTAGGCCGGTATTCCTCCATGAGCCGCGTGCGTTTTTCGCCGTCGCGCAGGTCCGTGGCGTAGGCGATACGGCTCTCGTGCCCCCGCAGGCGGATGACCGAGCTCAGGATGAGCACCCCGAGCCGAATGTACATGATGGGGTCGCTGACGACGAAAAGCACGCGCATCTCTCTGAAATCTCCTTACCCGGTCCGGGTGCCCACCATGGGACAGGCTCACATATCGCATTGCCCGCCGCTGCACAAATCGGACGTGTTGCAGCCCTACTCTGAAAAAAATAGCCCGTGGAGGTCATCTCGACCCGGCTTTTGATGTCGACCTGGGAATTGCAGACCATGACATCGTTTTTTCTGGAGTTGCGCTGTTTGCTACGCTCACAGATCAGCCCCGTTCCGGCGAAGTGGCCCGTCCTGTGGAACTGGACGAGGCAGGCGTAAGGATTGGAGAAGAATATCCCGGCCAGGTTTTGCGTCTTGACGTTGCCTAGGATCGGTGCACGCCAGCGTAGGCGGCATCGTTCATGCCGTAGACGCTAACCGGCACTGACTGCATGCCCAGTTTGTCCATGCGCCGAAAGTTCTCATCCATCAGGCGCGAGCTGTTGGTCAAAAGCAGGACCTCAGGCCCCGCTTCGCGCCCGATGCCCACCTTCTCCAGAAAGTCGGGATCAAGCATAGGGTTGCCCAGCCCGGCGAAGGTCAGCATTTTGTATTGGCAGCTCTCGGAGATTGATTGATAAGAACTTCATTTTTTGTGAGTAAATTATAAGGAGCGCGCTCTTGTGTGTCAAGAATATTTTACCACAATGTAAGAAGCACATGAGTTGTCCTGTTTGTAGCACATAAACTGTCCGGTTGGTAAGTTACCTTGATGGAGGTGACGGATGAAACGGATGGAGATGCTACAGGAGATCCGGAAAATGCGATTTGATGAGTTGTATGTTGGTTGGCAGGAAGGGAGACTTAGCCAGCAGGAAGCGCCCGCGGGACAAATGGTTACAACCAGGAATGGCAGGCCGATTTTTCACCGACCGATAAGATCTTCAACTGGAAACGATTTCCATATTTGCCGGCTGTGGTCAGAAATTCTTGAAAATTTACGCCGGGAAGATTTTTCATTTTTCTGTCCAGGGACACAAAAAAATTATCAAAGTGAATCGGAATAACGATTTTGGCGTTTAGTTTCAGAGGAACGTTTTCGAGATATGTTTGGGTATGTCCCCTGCCGCCGATACCCAGTAAAACAATATCCGATGTGATGCCGTCATACATTCCGTTAATAAATCCGGCGCTGCCGTGATGCAGGATTGTCCCGGAAGCATGTGTGATCAGAATGGAATACGTCTGTCCCAGTTTGTAATCTCTTGCGGAATGCCGGCCGGTCAGCGGCCGGTCGATTGTCCCAGCGTAGGGGACTCTTCCCAGAAAAGCAGGTCCGTGAGCGCTTTCAATAAATCTGAGCGTGAAAGCTCCGATTTTGATGTCCCGGCCGATGCCCGCTTCCTTCAAACCGCTTTCGTCCAGGGGGACACCGCGCGCCGCGTTCAGTGCGCTTTTTGAACCGATAAACAGGGCGTTTGTTTTAAGCGCAAAAAAAGGAGCGTCAAGGCAGTGATCGAAGTGGGAGTGGCTGACAAGAACAGCGCGAATGTTTTTTGTTCCCGGACGGGTCAGCCATTTTTCGATAGCGTCCCGATCAGGTTTCAGCGAAAGTCCCAGAACCACGCTCAGCAGTCCCGGGCGGCTAATGTAGGGGTCGATCAAAATACCGTCATGATCGTCCTCGATCAATACGCCGGCAGTGCCCATCCAGGTAAGATACAAGGGGTCTTTTTTCTGCGCCACGCCGTGGCCCTCCCCGAAAGGTTCGATATTTTTATGGAGATGCCCCGATTATTTTTCTTTGCCCGTTTTGCCGGGGGATGGGCCGCTCTGAATCAGTCTGCTCCGGGCAACCTGCCGTTGCGCAATCAGAATGTCGCGGTACTGTTCCACGTCCGCGAGCATGGTTTTATCGCTGTTCATAAGAAAATCCATCAGCAGCGATTTTTTGCTGATAATGAACTGTTCCATATTTTCCCGATTGACGGCGTCATGGTAAATGCGGAGCATACTTCTGCGCAACGGCCGCGATGAGTTGAAAATCAGTATCAGCACCATATTGTTGACAGCCCTGGCGATCATATCCTGTTCGTCCAGCCAGAGTTCAATGAGGACGTCCCGGTGATCCAGGTTGTTCAGTTCCGAATCCATCAGATCGGACAGCGCCTTGAGATCGCGCGCGGAAGCCCTCTGGGCGGCCAGTTTCAGCATTTCCGGAAACATGATGATCCACCACTCCCAGACTTCATCGATGACAAACAGATCGGCCGCCAGTTCGTCTTCGAGGGTTTCTATCCTGGAAAAAAGCGTTCGAAAGAAATCAATCCCGGCGTGTTTTAAGAAATCTTTTACATAAATTCCGTCTCCGCGGCGAATGTCCAGCAATCCCATTGCCTCCAGTTGTTTCAAGGCCACGCGGAGTGATGTTCTGTCCACATTCAGGGAGCCGGACAGTTCACGCTCCGACGGAAGTTTTTCGCCGGGCTGCAGTTTATGAAAAAATATGTCGCGCATCAGCGCAGTCGAAATCTTCTGATGTGCCTGTTGATTGGTCATGTTTCGTACGAACCTCCCGAATATTTTATTGCTTTCTTTCAATTTCTATCAAACTGACCTGATGCATTACATGCAGTCATGTCGGTAAGTTATCCTAAGATGCCCATCTCAAAAGTGAATCACGTTTGTTGCCGGACGATGTCCGTGAGATTCAAGAATGGGTTCTCCGATGCGTCATTGAACTAAACGTATTTATTATGTATTTTTTTCTTGACAAAATCAAGACCAAAATATATACATTGGTTAAACCAATAAGAACAATAGATAGTACCGCACTGAAAGTTGAGGTCCATTGTAATGCGAGATGTTTATGTTATCGGAGCTCATACCATCAAATTCGGAAAATATATTGAGAAGAGCATTAAGGATCTTGCCGCCCAGACGGTTATTTCGTGTCTGAAAGAAGCTCATCTGGAGAAAAAAGACATACAGGCGCTGTGGTTTGCCAATTCCGGTTGGGGATACAGCAAGGGACAGGACTGCATCCGGGCGCAAGTTGCGCTCAGGCCGATCGGGATTGACGCCATTCCGATGACCAATGTCGAAAATGCCTGCGCCGGAGGATCGACGGCTTTCCATCATGCCTGGTTGGGCATTGCCGGCGGTCTTTATGATATTACCATGGCCGTAGGCGCGGAGAAACTTTACGACAACAATAAAATGAAAGTATTCGCCGGTTTTTTAAGCGGTCTGGATATTGAAAACCTTTCCAGCATTATTGCCAACATTTCTTTTTACGGCATGTCGGAACAGGATAAAAAAGACATGCAGGCCCATGTCGCAAAGTATGCAGCGCTGGCCAAAAAAAACGCCGCAATAAAAAGGAAAAAAAAGGGCGTCGGCAGTCGTTTCAGCGATCTGCTGGATATGTTCAAAGTCTACCTGCGCCTGAGCGACGCCGTCGGTTCGGAAACCGTCAGGAAGATGAGAAAATTATTTTCAGGCGATCATTCGCCCTTTATGGACGTGTACGGATTTGCCGCTCGTCAGCATATGAAAAAGTACGGTTCGACCATCGAACAGCTTGCGCTTATTGCATCAAAGAATCATTTTCATTCTTCGCTCAACCCCAACGCGCAATACACCTTCACGATAACGCCCGAGGAGGTTCTGGCGGATCGCGTGGTCAGCTGGCCGCTGACCCGGTCGATGTGCGCGCCAATCGGCGACGGAGCGGCGTCTGCCGTTTTATGCGACCAAGCAACCGTGAAAAAACTGGGGTTGTCGTCGCAGGCGGTCAAAATCAGGGCATCCGTGCTCGGTTCCGGACGCGAGCGCTCTTTTGATGATACCGATATCGGTGAACGTTTAAGCAAAATCGCCTATGAAAAATCGGGGCTGGGACCCGGGGATATGGATTTTGCCGAGGTTCACGACGCCAGCGCCTTCGGTGAGCTGCATCAGGCGGAAGCGCTGGGTTTCTGCGGTGAGGGCGAAGGCGGACGTTTGGCGGAAAGCGGCGCCACCCGACTCGGCGGCAAGATTCCCGTCAATGTCAGCGGCGGTCTGGAGTCGCGGGGCCATCCCGTCGGAGCATCCGGACTGGCGCAGATTCACGAACTGGTTACCCAGCTTTGCGGCAAAGCCGGTAAACGACAGGTCGAGGGCGCAAAAATCGCCATCGCTGAAAACGGCGGAGGAGCCCTGGGACAGGAAGAGGCCGCCATGTGCATTCACATCCTGGAGGGGCCGTCAAAATAATTTGCGGCGGGTATGTCCCGGTATCTCAAAATTAAAAACAGAAGGTGAACACGATGGATCTGAATAAAAAATTTCCTGAAAAAAGAGTGGTGATTACGGGTGCGGGTAGCGGTTTGGGGCGCGCTCTGGCATTGGAATTTGCCAGGAGAAACTGGCGGATCGCCATAGCCGAAATCAATGATGAGCGTGCCGCCGAATCCGCAAAAATGGTCCGGGAGCAGGGCGGGATTCCGCTGACGATTCACTGCGATGTGACCCTGCCCCGCGACATGGAGAACGTTTTAACCATCGTCCGGAGAGAATGGAAGGGTGTGGATATTCTGATTAACAATGCCGGAGTGGCTTCTGCCGGATGGTTTGAACGGATTCCTCTGGAAAAATGGGACTGGATCATCGGCATTAATCTGATGAGTATCATTTACGGATGCCGCACGTTCATCCGTTATTTCAAGGAATCCGGGACAGGCGGTTACATCGTCAACGTGGCGTCGAGTGCGGGAATCGCCTCCCTGCCAGAGATGGTCAGTTATAACACGACAAAAGCTGCGGTCATCTCGCTTTCCGAGACCCTGCGGATCGAGCTTTCCAAAATTAACGTCGGGGTTTCCGTTGTGTGCCCGACGTTTTTCAAAACAAATCTGATGGATCAGTTTTCATCGCCCGATGAACGTCAGCGTCAGCTGGCCGATACATTTTTCGGAAACGCCAAAATCACGTCCGAGCAGGTTGCCCGACACACCGTTGCGTCTATCGAGAAAAATCGTTTTTATGTGATTACGCAGGCCGACGGCAGAAATATGTGGCGCATGAAGCGATGGTTCCCGGAACTGTATTTCAAGATATTCGGCGTCATTTACAAGAAAGGAATTTTTGACAGACATCTCGGGAAATTATTGCGGGTGGCCAATCTGTTCCAGTAAATGAACGAAATCGTGCGGAAAAATCATGCAAAACTTTTCCGGACAGGTTTCAGGCCGTCAGCGATCGCCACGGCATCCGATATAATTGATTGTCCCGCAACACCGGCCCTGACGGTTATCCAAAAATAAAATTTATTTTGAGCCATCTTCATCTTTTTTAGTCCTTTCCGGAATTTTTTCCGTCCTCTGAATGATCAACCAGATGAAACCGTCTTCATACGCCATTCCCGTACATCAAAACGGATTCGATGAATTTTTGTAGGCGTTGGCAGTTGAAATGTGATAAGAGAAATTAATAAATTTAAATTCATACCTTTTATCGGGCAGTAGTTTCGATGGGAATTGCCGGAGACATTGTCATCATCGTCATGGCCGCGCTGCTGGGCGGCCTGATCGCTCAGATGCTGAAACAGCCATTGATCCTGGGATATATTCTTGCCGGGGTCGTCGTGGGGCCTTATACCGGCGGAGTCACCATTTCCGATATCCACAGTATCGAAAAACTGGCGGAAATCGGTGTCGCGCTTCTGCTGTTCGCCCTGGGACTGGAATTTTCCTTGAGAGAATTAAGGCCGGTGCGCGCCATTGCTCTTTTCGGCACACCGGTGCAGATTATTCTGACGACGCTTTACGGGTTTGGCATCGGTCGCATACTGGGGTGGTCCTGGACGTCGTCCGTGTGGTTTGGAGCGCTTATTTCCCTGTCCAGTACCATGGTTCTGATCAAAACTCTTGAGAAACAGGGGATGATGGGGACGCTGTCCAGCCGCGTGATGATCGGCGTTCTGATTGTTCAGGATCTGGCGGTCGTTCCCATGCTGATTATTCTGCCGCAATTGAACAATGTTCAGGACGGCATGGCGATTCTGCTTGTTGCCGCGGTGAAAGCGGCCATATTTCTGACCGTGATGATTTTAGTCGGAACTAAAATCATCCCCCGGCTGATGCGATACATTGCCAACTGGAATTCGCGGGAGCTTTTCCTTATCACCACCACCACCATCGGGCTGGGTATCGGGTACGCAACCTATATTTTCGGTCTTTCTTTTGCGTTCGGCGCTTTTGTGGCCGGGATGCTGTTGAGCCAGTCGGATTACGGTTATCAGGCGTTGAGCGACATCATTCCTCTGCGCGACGTATTCAGTCTGATGTTTTTTACGACCATCGGCATGCTTCTGGATATCCGGTTTCTTCTGGCCAACTGGGAAATAATCCTGCTGCTGGTCGGACTGGTGATGCTGGGCAAGGCGGTCATTCTGGCCGTCTTGAGTCGGGTCTTCGGTTATCATAACGTTATCCCTCTGGCGATGGGGCTGGGCCTTTCGCAGGTCGGCGAGTTTTCTTTTATTCTCGGACGCGTCGGCATAAGTACGAAATCCATTACGGGCGAGTTTTACACGATGGTGCTGACCATGACGATTGTCACCATGCTGCTGACGCCTTTTATATCGGGATTAACAACCCCGCTGTACGCCATGGCCCGCCGCTGGATGAAACCGTTGAAACTCGAACCGTTGAATTTTCCCAGCAAAGGATTAAAAGACCATATTGTGATTGCCGGCGGCGGACGGGTGGGCATGTATGTCGCCAATGTTCTGCAGCAAAAAAATATTCCTTTTGTGATTCTGGAGTATAATTCCAGGCGTGTTCACGAAGTCCGGAAAAGCGGGTTCCCGATTATCTTCGGGGATGCCGCAAAAACGATTATCCTGGAAGCGGCTGATCTGAAAAGGGCGAAGCTTCTGCTGATCACAACGCCTGTTGCGGTGATTTCTCTGGGCATTGTTGCGCATGCGCAACGCATCAATCCGGGTATCCGCATTATCGCGCGGGCGGAAGGCGAGGAACAGATGAAGGCCCTTTATACAAAAGGCGTGACATATGTGGTGCAGCCGGAATTCGAAGCCAGTCTGGAAATCGTGAACCAGACGCTGCTGAACCTCGGCATTCCGGCAGAGCAGTTTAAAACGTTTACGGAGGATGCCCGGCAGGAACTGCACAGGCCGTTATCCGTGTAGGCCTCCTGCGGGGTGTAAAAATTTATTGATGAAGAAAGGATGATTCCATGAAACTGAATCTGAAGACGATCATAAGAAAATGTCTTGGTTTCGTGAATTTCAGAAGCATGACGAAGGCGACCTTATGGTGGATGTGGCCGAGACGCCATCGCGTTTTTTTTATTTTTGAAGGCCGCGAATTTACCTACGGGGATGTTTACCGGCAGGCGCAGCGCTATGCGCATTTTTTCCTGTCGATCAGAAAAAAACTGGTCGACAGCGGCAAACTGGCCAGCGATCAGAGAATGGCCTTCGGGGTTTATATGGAAAATACGCCGGAATTTCTTTTTGCTTCTTTTGGAGCGGCCTTGAGCAACTCGGTTCTTTTTGCCATCAATACCGGCTTCCGGGGAGACATCCTGGGCAAAGTGATGGAACAGGCGGGCATCTCTTTTTTGATCGTCAACGACAGTACGCTCAAAGAGGTGGAGGGTGTTGTGAAAAATGCAAACATCATTGGTCCGGAAAATATTTACGTCGTCCGTGAAGGAGAAAAATCTCTTCCCGACGGTTTTCAATGGCTGGACAAAGCGGTGGAAGAAGCTCAACAGATCGATGTGCCGAACCGCTACCGGGGCAGAGTGGATAATTTCAGCCCGGTAATTGTTATTTATACATCGGGAACGTCGGGCATGCCGAAGGGGGTGCCGTGCACGCACATCAAAATGTTCGGAGCCGGATTTGTCGTCCAGTCGGCGGTTCATCTCAACAGGCGCGACAGAGGGTACATCTCGATGCCGCTTTTTCATTCCAATGCCTGGTACATCGGCATACTTCCCCAGATGATTGCGGGCGGCAGTTTTGTGCTCAAAAGACGTTTTTCCGCGAGCGCTTTTGAAGACGACATGCTGGCGCACGGGGTGACGTTCCTCAACTACGTCGGACAGCCTCTGCATTACATCATCGACGCGCTGGAGAGAAAATACGGCAGCGGTGAAGCGGTGGAAGCCGCACTGGCGAAACATCCCCGCAACAGGTTCCGCAAGGCCTACGGCAACGGGGCCACGGTCAATGACCGCATTAAACTTAAACGTTATTTGGGCATGGACCATATTTATGAAATTTACGGTTCCACCGAGGCGGTGATTACCACAGCCAACTGTCCCGGCGATCCGGTGGATTCCGTCGGACGCGTCGATGGTTCGGTGCGCATCTTGGATGAAGAAGGAAAGGAATGCGAGCCGGGAATGGTAGATGAAAAAGGCGCACTGCTCAATTATGACAAAGCGGTGGGCGAAATCTGCCGCAAGGTGGGGGACAACAATTTGAGGTTTGATGGATATTACGGCAACGCGGGAGCCACCAGCCAGAAATTTCGCAATGGCTGGTATCATTCCGGCGACCTCGGTCATATCAGAATCATCAAGGGCAAGCGGTATATGTTTTTCAACGGCCGTACGGACGACTGGATCCGCAAGGACGGAGAAAATTTCTCAGCGGAGAATGTTCTTGATTTCGCGCAGAAAATTCCCTGTGTGGATTGTGCCATCGCCTACGGGGCTCCCTGTGAAGTTGCCGATGAAAAGGTGATGATAACCGTCCAGCTCAAGGAAGGGGCCGATTTCAATCCCGACGAGGTGCATGAATGGTTTATCCAACAGCAGAAGGAGGGGGGAATGGATCCCAAGTGGATGCCCGATTACATCCGCGTCATCGAAAAGTTTTCCGTAACCGATACGCAGAAGATTCTTGTGCGGCCGTTCAAGCGTGAAAACTTCAATATAGAGATCAATGCCTCAATGCGCATTTATTTTCGCCGGCGCGGCGATACCGCCTATCGGCTGCTGACGCCTGATGAATTCAGAAAAATCAGGGAGGATTTCAAAACCAACGGCCGCGAAGCAATCCTGGCGTCGTGCTGATGGCCTTGGATCTGTTGCTTTGCGGGTGTCGATGACATGAATCAGGTTTTTGAGAAAGGAGGACAACATGTTGCAGAAAATCATTATCGCAACGATCATTTTTTTATTTTCATTGTCGTTGTGTTGGGCGGCTGAAGGGATCAAACTTCCCGCTCCCCAAATGGACGGGGGCAAAAATTTGATGAATGCCTTCAAGGAAAGAAAATCGGAACGGTCATACAGCGCCAAAAAAATTCCTCTCAATGTGCTTTCGAACATGCTTTGGGCCGCCTGTGGAATCAACCGTCCCGAAGCGGGCAAACGGACTGCTCCGTCCGCCATGAACCGTCAGCAGATTGACGTTTATGTGGCGACGGCCGATGGACTTTTTCTTTACGAGGCCAAGGGACATTTGCTCAAGCCCATCCTCAACCAGGATATCCGGCCGTTGACGGGGAAACAGTCGTTTGTCGCCCAGACGCCGGTGACCTTGATTTACGTGGCCGATTATAAGAAAATGGGCAACATCAGCAATGAAGAAAAAGCGTTTTACGCGGCGACGGATACCGGCTTTATCAGCGAAAACGTTTATCTGTTTTGCGCCTCCGAGGGATTGGGGACGGTGGTCCGGGGGTCCATCGATAAAGAAGCCCTGGCCAAAACCATGAAACTCGGCGATCATCAAAAAATTGTTTTGGCGCAATCCGTCGGTTATCCTAAAGAATAATAATTCAGAACCGCAGACACCGATGCGGTAAGCAAAGGGGAAACCAAAACGGAAGCCTGTTGACTGCCGTGGTCTGAAGGATGCGGCGGGATCGGTCATGGCGGGTTGACGGCCGGGGAGGGAGTATGGCCGGACATGACGAGACGGGTTCCTGCGGCCTGTGTCGCGGGGTTATAGAATGATTTTTATCGCCCGGTGAGCCTTGAGCAATTCGTAAAGGGTCTGCCGGTGGGATTCGCTTTCCACTATCACTTCCACGTTGAGACAGCGATAGCTGTTGTTCCGACTGCTGCGGGAAAACGTAACCAGACAGTTTCTGTCCTGAATAATTTCATCGATCGCCATTCTCATTTCGTCCTCATCCGTCCCGATAATTTTATAAATCCAGGCGCAGGGATATTCGAGGTGAAGTTTGTTTTCTGTTTCTTCCATTTCTTTCTTCGAGATTTTTCGAATTTTTTAGGAGTTATCCGGAAAAGCTGAAATTAGTCAAGCGGTTTATACCATGGCCCCTCTGATGAATCATCGGAATCATCAACCTTTTTCCGGCAGAATCCGGCCGGCAACCAAGTTTTCGGCATTGCTTTAGGATACATCGGGGTTGAACGGAGACGATCGGGCAATTAACACGGCAAACCAAAGACTCCCGGATTTGATTTCATTTTTCCTTGACAGAATCCCTGCTCCCCTTTATCGTTATTTTCACAAACATTTTTGTGCAAAGAAAGCGGATGTAGGGTACGCGGTGAAGGAAAGCAAAGGCGTGAAAAGAAATAATCAAAGCAGCGGAAGTTTTTTCAGCAAAACGGCGTCAGATCATGACCGCGGGGGGAGAAAAGATCTCGGAAAAGGTCCCCGATTGTATCTACGAAAGTGGTTTTTGATTCTATTGCTGTTCGTTTTTCTGCCTGTTTCCTCCTCAGTTGCTGAAAATGTCAAGTGCAGCCGCATGCCTCTCCTGATGAAAAGTTTTCTGGCCAACCATTATGCCATTAAGGATCTGAACGCGGAGATCAACAATCAGGTCGTCGATCAGATGATCAAGCGCCTGGACCCTTCAAAAACATTACTTTACGATTCCGATGTCCAGAACTTAAGGCCGGTTCTGCGAAGAGCTTTTTCCAGCATGCAGTCGGGAGACTGCGCCTTGCTCAAACCGGTTTACGATCTTCTGGTGACGCGGGCGCGCGAAAACGAAAAAATCATAAGAAGGATTCTGGGATCGAATTACCGGATTGACGAAGATGCGGAATTGTATATCGATGTGAAAAAGCGTCCGTATGTCAAAACCGCGGCGGAAAAATACGATCTTCTAAAGAAAGTTGTGCAGTTCCAGATCGAAAACGATTTACTGTCCGGTGTGACCCTGGCGGAAGCCAAAAAACAGCAGGTTCACCGCTATGAGTTGCAGACGGCCAGGGTCCTGGAGCGTCGTCCCGAAAAGCTCATTGAATATGCGGCGGAGGCGTTTGCACAGGCTCTGGATCCGCACACCAATTATCTTTCTCCCGACAATCTGGAAGACCTCAAAATTCATATGCAGCTGTCGCTGGAGGGAATCGGAGCGCTGCTCAGCAGCGACAACGGCTTTACCGTTATCGAGGAATTGATTCCGGGAGGAAGCGCCGAGAAATCAGGACTTCTCAAACCCAAAGACAAAATCATTGCTGTGGCACAGAAAAGAGCAAAACCGGTCAACGTGATCGACATGGACCTGCGCGATGTCGTAAAAATGATTCGCGGCAAAAAAGGAACGCAGGTGACGCTGATGATCCTGAGGCAGTCCGAACGCACGTATCGTTTCGATATCACGCTCACGCGGGACAAGGTTTACATTAAGGATCAGGAAGCCAAAGTCGATTACCAGACCAGAATGGTCAACGGGAAGAAATACAGTTTTGCGGTCATTGATTTGCCGTCTTTCTACGGTGACGAAAAAGAGAACAAATCCAGCTATAAAGACGTCCGCGCCCTTCTTATGGAAGCCCGGCAGCGCGGTGTTGATGGGGTTGTCCTGGACCTTTCGCGCAACGGCGGAGGTTTGATCGGCGAAGCCGTGCAGATTGCCGGGCTTTTTCTTGGCAGGGGGCCGGTTGTGGCGACCAAGGATAACAACGAAAAACTGACGGTTTTTGTCAACGGCGCGGCAACGTCTGAAATGAAATTGAGAAAAAACAAAATCATCACTTTCCCCGCGGAAGATCGGCCGCTGTATACCGGGCCTCTGGTGGTTTTGACAAGCCGCCTGAGTGCTTCAGCCAGTGAAATTGTTGCCGGAGCGCTTCAGGACTATCGTCGTGCCATCATCGTCGGATCCGATCGCACCTTCGGCAAGGGATCGGTGCAGACACTTGCGCCGCTGCCCAGAGACCTCGGGGGGATGAAAGTGACGACAGGGCTTTATTTTCTGCCGGGCGGGAAGTCTACGCAAAAGACGGGTGTGCCGGTTGACGTGCGACTTCCCGGTTTTTTTGTTCTGGAGGATGTTGGAGAAGCGGAACTGGAATACCCGCTGCCGGCGCAGGCCATTCAGCCGTTCATCAAGGCATCGTCAAATTCTGCTTTACTCTGGACGACCGTCGACCATCCGATGGTTGCAAAACTGTCGATAAAATCTCAGGCCCGGATTGCCAAGGATCCAAAATTTAAAGAGATTATTCAGAAAAACAAGGAGGCTGCGGAAAAGAAGGGCCTTATCCGCCTTGTTGATTTGCGGGAGGAACGGAAAAAAGAAGGAGGATCAAATAAAAAGGAAACGCCCGCCGAACTGAAACAAAAAGTTCGTGATCAGTATGCGCCGTATGTCAATGAAAGTATCAATATTCTTTCCGATATGATGACCGCAAAGGCAGCGTTGCCGATGGCAAAGGCTCTATAGGGTAATCGGTTATCATCAGGAAGCGGACAGAAAAGGAGGGCAAAGGGCACAGTTTTTGGCAAACCGGTTTGCGGAGGATCGGTGGTGGCGCGGAAAGCCGGTATCTGCTGCGAGGTTGCCGGAAACCGCCTGCCACCTTTTAAGGAGTCGCCCGCGGCATTGTCATCGATAAGAAACGCCAGGCAACCGTAACGCGTCATGAAATTATAAGGCCCCCAGTTCGAGGTAGGGCGGTCTTTCGTCCATTTCAGATAAAATGTTGTAGCCGTTCCCAGACATCATGTAAATGCAGGTCCGCGTGGAAATATGCAAACGGCTCTTCAACGCTGATATCAGGGGATCTTTTTCCATCAAACCGACAACCAGAAAAGCTTTCCCGGTATCATAATGGTCATGGAGAATGGTTTGCAGCAGCAGGTTAAATATCTTCGGATGATTATTTTCGATGGCGATGCAGGCGGCGACAATATTCCGGAGAGGTTCTCCGGGTTCAGGCATCGGCGCCGTGTGTAAGATGCCTGCCAAGGGGGCACTCAAACGTTTAAACCAATGAAGATGCCATGGATAATCGGCAATCAGCATACGGCGGAAAGGGAGCTGATCCCAGCAGGCCATAACACCGCTTATTTTGTTCCTCTCCACAGCCACGTAAAAATCGTCCGGATGCAGCCCCCGCAAAATGCCGTTGTCTGCAGTAATGTCGTCGGCCGTATAAACGGGGAAAAACTGCCTTCGGCTTCCGTTACGGTTGAGAAATTCAGCAATCGCATCCGCACCCACCGCAGTGCCGCGCACAATCCGGAGGCCTTTTTGCGGCCGCGGTAACCGGCGCCTGAATAACGGAATGGCGGCATTATAAAGAACACCCATGTCGGTGCAATCAGGAAAACCGGCCCGGCCGCTGGTCATGATATTTCTGGCGCCGACATTGTCGTAAGGGATGGCGGATAGATAAAAGCGGACGCCAAATCCTTCCTGGTGCCACTTCTTCAGGATATTGTGAAGGCGGACGAGTATGGTGGTGTTTCTCAGCGATGAATCGATGCGCAGACCGCCGATGTATCCGAAATCTTCGGGGACCCCGTTGAGATACAGCCTGCGTTTTGACATCGATACGACGCCGACGATCCGGTGATTGTTTTCCGCAACGGCTGTCCGGTGGACGTATCCTTCCACGTCGATGGCGGAAAAGAAACTCGGTTGACAGTCCATGGTCAGCGGGATGCGCCCCGGCATGAAAGTCCGCTTCATCAGGGCGCATATGGCTTCATCGTCCTCCCTTCGCGCCTCCCGAATCAGGGTTGGGGGAAAAAAATCAAGTGCAGTTTTTTTGTCTTTGTCCGTCATTGTCGATTATCAATATTTAAGGAACCGTGAAAGCGATATCCCCCTGTTATTTTTTCTGTATGATGTGATTATCTCATGAAAGAAACTATGCTTTAAATAAAATTGATTAAAGCCTGGTTATTTTAAACCCTTCCACTTTCACCGCGACCGAACGGTGTAAGAGATCAATGGAGACGACAAACATTTCTTTGTTCAGGTCGCTTTTTACGACGATTCCCTCAAGCCCGGCAAAAGGGCCGCCGGTAATTCTTGCCCATTCCCCCTTTTGCGGATACTGAAGAGAGAATATTTCCGTTTTTTTGTTCAGAAATTTTTGAATCGCACGAATGGCGTCATCAGGAACTGCAACGGGTTCTGAATTTTCTTTTTTGCCCAGAATACGGACGACGCCGGGCGTTTTCAATATATCAAGTCTCGTTTCGTAATTGTTCAGATCCGTATCCACAAAAAGATAGCTGGAAAAAAGAGGAACCATAATCTTCTTTTTTCTGTCTTTCCTTTTGCTCCAGACTTCCACTTCCGGCAGAAAGGTGGTCAGATTTTTTTGGACTAGGCCGTCGTTAACCTTGTGCTCGTGACGACTTTTTGTGTGTATGACGTACCAGGACATTTTTC
>ERZ795058.582-NODE-582-length-56017-cov-11.175458_pt1 | contig 56017 bp, 45 predicted proteins | sample MGYA00375142_ERZ795058 | MGnify/ENA primary metagenome ERZ795058 (study PRJEB30187, sample SAMN05720210) | activated sludge metagenome | isolation source: anaerobic digester from wastewater treatment plant | place: Japan | collected 2015-04-20 ... | reverse complement strand
CGGGTCACACCACCGAAACCGTTCCCCAAAACGGCCTTTCTGGGATGGGAACGAACTAGGAACTAGGAACTAGGAATGCGAAAGGGGAACCAGCCCCTTTCCCCTTGGTATGGTTCAGCCAACACGGGGCGAATTATCATCAAAATCTACGGGATTTGTGCTACCGCGTCCCCCATGAAGGATAATGGCAGTCTGGCTGGCGAAGACGGCACCACCTCGCCCCTCTCCCGCCTCTTTCTCACGCGAAGAAGCGTACGAAAATACGAAAAAGGCGCGGCTTCCCAGCAGCAAGTCGCCTATGTGGAGCACTGCGCTCGCAGTTTCGCCTCTGCCATGGGCTTTCGCTCGGCACGATTGCACGTGGTAGGGCAAGGAGAGCAACGGGACGCCATCGTCCGGGCCGCCGTATCGGGGGTCATCGGTAAAGTGAATCCCTGGCTGCCCTTTTCCCACGCACGCCACCTCATCCTTTGCGGTGCCGTGTTGCCCGACGACGCTTCCCGCAACCACGTGCAGCGGGCCATCAAAGAAGCGTCGATGGTCATGCAAGTCGCTTTGCTTGCCGCCACCGAGCAAGGCCTCGGCACGTGTTGGATGGCGGGCATCCACCACGACCGCGTGGAATCCACGTTCCCGATGCCCGATGGGGCTCGCTTGATCGCCATGTCGCCGCTGGGCTTGCCTCCCGCTCGCTTGACCCTTTCCTGGGATACCCTATCCCATTACCTCGTATCCAAGCGTCGTAAGCCCCTCGAACAACTCTGGATGCATGAACGATGGGGAGTTAAAGGATGAACGGCCTGCTTTCCACGTTGGTGACCGAGCTTTGCGCGGAAAATACCACGAAAAATACGGCGCCGGTGGCGGTTTCCCATCAGCAGCTCACAGCCCTTCTGTCGTGCGCCAGAGTCGCTCCTTCTGCTGATAATTCGCAGACTTGGCGCTTTGTCACCGTTTGGTCCCCCTCGACCCGCAAGGCCCTCAGCCAGCTCGTCATCCCATCCATCGCCCCGTTTGTCGCCGAGGCGTCGGTGGTCATCGTGGCTTGCGGTGTTCCCGCACTCATCTCCCATGTGCGACGGGAACAGCCTTTCGTGATGATCGACGTCCCCATTGCCATCACCCATATCGTGCTAAGGGCGACGGAGATGCAGATACCTTATGTGTGGACGCTGGATTGCGACGAGACCGCCATGCGCGCGCAGCTCGGGATTCCTGCCCATGCGCGGGTGATTGGCCTGATTGCCCTGGGCCGGGATTCAGAATAGCGGGATCGTATCTTCCGGGGGAGGTAGAGCGGGCAGTGTTTCCGCATCTCGTTCCATGGCGGGCACTTCGGGCACTTCCTGTTCGGAGGCAAGCGCGTCATGCACACCTGCATCAAGCTCGACCCGTTCCGTGGGCTCCGTGCCCGACAAGAAAAACTCCGTCAGCGTATCGGTCTGGTCTTCGGCTGGCAGCAAGCCCGTGGTCGGGTCGATGGAAACCACCAGCACGTCAGCCGGTCGAGGAAAATCCGTGGGAGGGGTCCCCGCGTGGGCCGCTTTCATGAACGACACCCAGGCCGGTAGCGCCGCCGTTGCGCCTGCTTCACGACGCCCCAGGGGCCGCGCATCGTCGTAGCCCGTCCAAACCGCTACCGCGATATCCGTGGAATAACCGATGAACCAGGCGTCTTTTGCCTCATTGCTCGTGCCGGTCTTTCCCGCCACGGGGCGACCAACGCCACGGGCCAACTGCCCTGTTCCCCGGTCAATCACTGACGTGAGCATGCTGGTGATGAGGTAGGCTTCGCTTTCTTCCATGACGCGACGGGAAGGAGGAGTTGGAGGGAGGGGAACCTCCTTGCCGTTGGGGTCCTGGATCCGGGTGATGAGCCTGGGGAGTTCGAATTGGCCGCCTGCAGCAAAGGTCGCGTAAACATTGACCATTTCGATGGGTTTGGCTTCGTAGGCACCGAGTGGAAGGGATAAGTCGGGGCCCATGGGGGTGGTGATCCCAAGCGCTTTTGCCCAGGATACGACATTGGCAGGGCCGACTTCGCGAATCACGTGGACGGCAGCCACATTGACGGATTTTGCAAGCGCTTCGCGCAAACGGATCGTCTCGGTGGACGCGGCTTCGGCCTCATCGGCGGCGCGAATTCCCCGTACGGAATTGGGTCGCACATCGACCAAGGTGGCGGGGGTGAAGCGACGTGTGTGCAACGCATAAGAATAGACGATGGGTTTGAAAGTCGATGCGGGTTGCCTTCGGGCTTGGGTAGCCCGGTCGAGGCCGCCGACGACAGCTTCATAATTACCCACGAGAGCGAGCACCTCGCGGGTTCGGATATCGAGAGCGACAAGGGCGGATTGGGGACCGGATTCGAGACGAAGAGGGACGGGAGGGGCCTCGGTGTTTTTGCCTTCGATTTCTTTGGGGTCGGTTTCTTTGGCAAGCAAGCTGACGCGAAGCAGCGTGCCATTGGGGGCGAACTTGCTCGCCACAAGCTTTTTGGGGTTGTAGCGAGCGTGGTCTTCGAGCCGCACCACACCTTCGAGGTCTCCCACGCGAACGTAGATCAAGCCGAGTTCGTCGTTGGCTTTCGTGACTTCTCCGACGAGGATCTTATGGTCTTCGAACCGCGGCATTCCTTCGAAGGGCGCGTCGCGAGAGCCTTTTTTCGGCATTTTTTTGGGAGGAGCCAGGGGGCCTTGCAGCCCGTGCCGTTCGTCATATTTCTCCAAATTGGCTCGAAGGGAGCGACGAGCTTCTTGTTGTAATTTGGGGTCGATGGTGGTGGTGACGGTATATCCGCCGAGCACGGCGCCGGGGCCAGCGACTTGTTGCAGGGTGCGTTTGACGATTTCGATCACTTCGGGCGCGAGTTCGGCGTTTTCGCTTTGGGCGGTAGCCAGCACGATGGGTTCATGAAGTGCGGCTTGTTGTTGATCGGCATTGATGAAGCCTTTGGTTTGCATTTGGCCGAGGACGTACTGCCGACGTTGCTCGGATTTCGATGGGTTTTTTCGCGGAGAATAGGCTTCCGGTCCGGCGACAATCCCGGCGAGCAGCGCGGCTTGCGACAGGGAGAGGTCGCGCGCATGGCGCCCGAAGTAGTATCGCGACGCCTCCTCGATACCGTAGCGCCCATGACCAAAATAAATCTGATTGAGGTATAGTTCGAGGATCTGATCTTTGGTCAATTCCTGCTCGATTCGTCGCGCGAGCAAAGCTTCGCGAATTTTTCGACGATAGGTCCGCTCCGGATCGAGCAAGATATTTTTCACCACCTGTTGTGTAATCGTGCTTGCGCCCTGGCGCGTTCGACCAGAGCGCAGGTTGATGAGCATGGCCCTCACCATGCCCAGGTAGTTCAAGCCTTCATGCTCATAAAAATGAGCGTCTTCCGCTGCAAGAATCGCGAGCTTCACGTGCGAAGGCAACGATTCGATCGGTACGACGGTGCGTCGTTCGGTGAATAGCTCCGATAGCACGGTGCCATCGCGCGCCAGCACACGCGTGACCTGCGGGGGGTGGTATCGCCCTTCTTTGATTTCCGCGGTGCTCGGAAGATCCGCTTCGTAATGCCGTACGGCGAAGAAAAATCCAACGGATCCCAAAGCCAAGAGCACCAACAGCGAGGTGATGGCTCGTTTGCACCAGCGCCAGAAAAAACCGCGCATTTTTCCTCGAGGGGATAGGTTGCGTTCCGATGTGGCCATGGATTCGCCAGAGCTAGCATTCAGAGACAAATTGGCCAACGCCCGAGCGGTGGAGATTTGTTCCCGCAGGATGTCGAACGCTAGGCAAAAGCGTCATCGGGGGGCGAACTTGGGTAGAAGGTTCGAGATCAGGGCGCGGGCAGGATAGAATGCGCGTTCGGAGGTGTCGAACCAGCCAGGGCAAAATTGAAATACTTAGTAAAATCAGGGTCTTTCCCGTCGACGAACATGCCTTTGGGCACCCCAGCCCATGTCCATTCTCCCGATGAGCTTTCATTCAGCATCGCCATGGCAACGGCCAGGGTGGAGGGGGAACCGATGCGGGAAAGAGGAATCGCCATTTCCACAAATGAGCCCTTTTGGTAGATCTTGCCTGTAAAATCCCAGCTATCATCCACCCAGGCGGACCCATTCCACTGTACGGCCCGCGTGTTGGAATTATTCGCTTTCCAATGGACCTGCCATTTGGCTTCGAAGGGCAATTGGGGGGTTTGCGACTGGTAGGTTACGCCCGTGGTCGTGCCGCCCGAGCCGCCGAGATACACCACGAAAAAAACCGTGGGAGAGGCTTGTCCCACATCGGAACCGCTCAATCCGACGTAGAGATTATTGGCATCCCACGCAATGAACCCCTGAAACGAGGAGGTGGTCGTCTCGAAAGTTTCTTCGGCGGCAAAATCATTGGTGCCGTCGATCGTAATAGTGTGGGAATAGGTGGTTGCGCCGCCTGTTCCGCCGGTGCCGCCGGTAGCTCCGCCCGTACCACCCGTGCTTCCGCCGGTGCCACCTGTACTTCCGCCAGTACCGCCCGTACTTCCGCCGGTGCCACCTGTACTTCCGCCAGTACCGCCCGTACTTCCGCCGGTGCCGCCTGTGGCGCCGCCCGTACCACCCGTACTTCCGCCAGTGCCGCCCGTACCGCCCGTACTTCCGCCCGTACCACCCGTAGCGCCGCCGGTACCGCCCGTAGCGCCGCCGGTGCCGCCCGTTTCACCGCCTGAGCCGCCTGTCGCACCCCCTGCTTGCCCGGCAGCACCGGATGCACCTGCCTCGCCAGCGCTTCCCGCAGCGCCGCCCGAACCCGCGTAAGCTCCCGAACCTCCAGTGGAACCGCCGTCGGCTTCGGCGCCTCCGCTACCGCCCTTGGCACCTGAACCGCCCGTGGGCGGGTGAAGCGCTCCGGTTCCCCCATTCCCCTCGGAGTCTTCGCCCTCCGCGCATCCCATCACCGATAGCCATGCCAAACAAGGGAGCCAAAGCCAGCCATACGCGCGCATATCGAACCTCCCACCCAAGCGAGGTGTTTGCTTGTATTCACAACGTGCCGCAGAAATGAGGCACGCTCCGATACCCCCTAAGCCTACCGTTCTTCGCCCGGTTGGCCAGCACATTTTTTCTCCATCCACGATGGGCGGAGTTTGTTCGCGGGCCTCCCCCCCCGACCCGACAACCATGGACTCAGGTTTTTCGAGGTACGATCGCCGCTAGCAACCGCCCGCTTCGGCTCCCATCACGGCGATACGAAAAAAAGCGCTCCGAATCACAGACCGTGCAACCGCGCACGTGGTCGATTTGATTCGGACGCACGCCGGCTTGGAGCAATTGGGCGTGCAGGATGCGTCGCAAATCCACGTGGGGCCGTCCGCGAGGGCCCAGGTGAAGCACATCGTGTACGGGGCTGGCGCGAGAGAGTCGGGCGGCGACATCATGTCCGGTCTCGAAACAGCAGCGTTCGATATGAGGTCCTACGGCTGCGATGAGATGATGGGCGTGGCAACCATGATCGCGGAGCGTATCGATGACATGGCCCGTGATATTTTGTTCGGTTCCGCGCCAGCCGGAATGGATGGCTGCCACGAATCCGGAGACAGGGTCGGCCATCAGGATGGGAGCGCAATCGGCAATACGCACGCCACAGGCGATGGACGGCTCGCGAGCGATGAGAGCATCGCCCTGCCATTTTTCTGTTTCGTCGAGGGATAGGGGGGGCGCCGCAAGATGGGTCACGATGCCATGAACTTGTTTCAAAAACAGGATCCGCTGGGCATCGACGTTCAGGTCTTCGGCAGCGATGGAAAGGTTGCGCGCGACCGAGGCGGGGTCGTCACCGACATGGGAAGCAAAATTGAGCGAGTGAAATGGCGGGAGGCTGAAACCCCCGAGGCGTGTAAAAAAGGCGTGTCGAAAACCAGCGGCCGAAAGACGAGGGGAGCGGAGCGCCAAGGGTGAATGCACGGCAATCAGGGTATCCGCGACCTGTCGCCAAGGGGTGAACAATCGTCGCAGGCTTGGGATGGTAGCTTGGGATCGCGGCCTGACAAAGCAGGTCCTCTCGGCGTTGCCTTCCGATTCCCCCATGGCTCACAATTATAAAATTAATGTATAAATACAATTGGTTACAATAGTGCCACGGATCGTGGGTAGGCTCCATCAGCCCGCTTTTCCCATGTCATACCCCCAAGACTTCGACGTCATGATTCGTTGGTCTGCCGCCCCACGGGACGAATGGACAATTGGGTGGCTTTGAAGACGACGCATCGCGCTTGCCGCGCAACCGTGGTATTCATCGGGAGCCATGGCAGGGCCTGATCCCTTTATCGGTCGTGATATCCTCGACAGTCAATTTCGAATCCTCCAGAAGATCGGGTCGGGAGGTATGGGGTCGGTTTATAAAGCGTCCCAACCTTCGATGAACCGAATGGTGGCGGTGAAGATCCTTCATCCGAAGCTGGCGAATCGTCGGGATTTGGTTTCGCGTTTCCGTAGGGAAGCGAGTGCGATGAGTCACTTGAGCCATCCCAATACGGTGAAGGTATTCAATTATGGGGAACTCGAGGACGGTTCTTTATACATCGTGATGGAGTATCTCGAGGGAAAGAATTTGCATCAGACGGTGCGCAAGGGAGGGCCGTTGCCTTATGAGCGTGCGCTGCCGATATTGATCCAGGTCTGTGGGGCCTTGGACGAAGCTCATCGCAAAGGGATCGTCCATCGCGATCTGAAGCCTGAAAACATATTCCTTTGCACGGATCCTTTGGGTCAGCAGGATTATGCAAAGGTTTTGGATTTTGGTTTGGCGAAGGTGACCGAACGGGAGATGAACCCAGGTTCGATCATTTTGACGCAGGAGGGCATGGTATTCGGTACGCCCGAGTTCATGTCGCCGGAGCAAGCGCAAGGGAAGGCTCTCGATCCGCGCAGTGATATTTATTCGCTTGCGGTGATTCTATACGAAGCGTTGACAGGCAAGCTTCCGTTCGATGCCAAGACGCCGATGGAGTTCATTCAGCACCATGTGGCCACCAAACCGATCGATTTGAATGCACGGGTAGCGGGTCTTTCCTTTCCTCCCGCGCTTGCGGAAGTATTGGCGAAGGCCATTGCCAAAAAGCCCGACCGTCGATTTCAAACGGCCGCCGAATTCGCGCAAGCGCTGCAAGAAATCGTGCCTGACGCAGCCACGGAACGCGGCACGATCCCAACCGCGTCGCCCGCTCTTAGAGCATCGATCACCGAGCCAACGCCGCTGCCCGCGCAAGCCTCCCCGAAAGTGTCTACCGTTCCGCTGCTCATCGGTGTGGCGGTGGGAAGCCTCGTTCTCGGCATTCTCATCACCATCGTGTTGATGAAGTTCGTCCTGTCCTGAATTCGTTGACCTTGGGTCGAACGCTGGATCGTTCAAAAATACACCCTAACCCCAACTATCCGAAATCGGATAGCTGGGAAGGATTGCGGATGGGAACGAACGCGCGATCTCGTCAGACTTGTTCCCGTGAAGCCCGGACTTCTTCGAGGGATTCGTCGACCAGGGCCCGAAGATCATCGATGGACCCATCTGTTTTTTTGCTGTCGGCGCTCTGCGTCTTCCGACGTTTCATCTCGGCTTCGAACTGAGAGAAACCATCCTCGTCGAACACTTCCAGATTCCTTTTTTTCTTTCCTCCCAACCCCAGAACCCGCGCAAGCCAAGGCTTGGCTTCTTGGACTTCGAGCATCTCGTCGCGTGCGACCTCGGCCGGGTCACGGCGCAATCGGCGAATCAATTTTTGATTCGAGTCCACCCACAGCTTGGCCTCACTCATAGCGGCTCGTTGTGTGGGGTCGAGGGTATTGGTAAACGACGACGTGATTTCGTGATGAGCCACGAATATCGCAAGGCCAAGAGCGATTTCCGTGACTTGCAAGGCGGTGGCCCGATCGACGTGAACGCCGCCGCAACCTTTCGAAAACATATAAGAAGCATTGGCGAGCAGCACACCAAAACCCAGGGTGATGGCGGCTAGCTCACAGGTCGAACGCCATTCATTTTCCGGCCACGATTCATCGAATCCCCCGGTCTCTTCGATATGAATTCGCGCCAAGGCGGTGGCAAGATAAGCGGTCAACGTCTCAGGCTTTCGCGCCTGGCTGAGCAATACATCCACTCGATAGGCGTCGGACAAACGAACGACAGGCGGCAAAGGAGCTGGCGCCACCGCGTTGCCCTGCGTTCCACACGACCCCGCTGAACAGCATCCTGCTCCGGACGCGGCTCCACCATCATCGATGAACCGAAGCTCGACATCGAGATCCGTGAGCTTGCCATGCTCTTGCAGACGCCAAAACAGCAGGTTGACACTTCCCGCGTCGCCATCGAAATCATCCGGAAAAAATTCGCCGTTGGGCAAAACGACCGGACGTTTGACATTCGGATCCTGCTGTCGCGTGAGAAGGGCGGCCGTACGATGAACGAGCCAGCGAACGGTGGTATCGGAAGGAAACTCCATGGGGGCATTGTGGCACCGGAAGGGTGCAATGCAATGGGCAGCGTCATGCGAGGCGACGTAAAAAATGGCCTTTTCGATAGACGAAGCCGTACACGCAAGCGAAGGCGACGTGAACGCCTGCGAGAACAGCCCAAAGTCGCTCGGGGGTTTGAGCGTGGTGAACGGCCCACAAGCTCAGCGGAAGCTGGACGAGCAGCACGACGAGGCTGTCGATGGTCAGGGTGAGTCGGGTAGCCCCCGCGCCCGTGATGGCATTGCCAAGGACGATGCCGACGCCCAAGGCTAGGTAGAAAGGCGAGACGACGCGCAGGTACTGCACGGCCATATCGACCACGGCTGAATCGCTATCGAAGAACCGAACGATGGCGTCACCCGCGAGATAAAAGAGGACGGCGAGTCCAGCCATGGCCACGGCGTTATACGCTGTGGCGTACCATCCGCTGTCTAGCGCACGACGATGTTGACCGGCGCCTTCGTTTTGTCCGAGAAACGTTTGGGCGGCGCTTCCCCAACCCATGGCGATGAAAAGCGCCAGGGTTTCAAGGCGAAAGACGATGCCGAGCGCGGTGGAGGCGTGCTGGTCTTCGGCGGTGGTGAAGGCCCTTGCCACGAGCGAATGGGTGAGAAGCATCGCGGTGATGCGTACGACGAATTGTGTGCTCGCAGGCCAGGCGATGCGGGTGATGGACCGTAATACTCGAGTATCGCGAGGGAGGGATAGGTGGCCTCGAAATAGGTGAAATCGTCGTTCGATGAGGAAAATGAGTGGGATGAGAAATACGACGCGGGCGCCGATGGTGGCCCAGGCCGCGCCAACCAGTTCCATACGCGGGATATGAAGGGCTTTGGCGATGGGTGGCCCCCAAGAAAAAATCTCGGGAGCCTCTCCCGGTCCGTAACAAAACAACACGGCCAGAACCAGATTCAAGGCATTGGAGCCAAGGAGAATCATGACGGGCGTTTTGCTCGAACCCAGGGCCCGTTGCATGCTCGTGAGTTGAAGGAGCAAGAAGATCGAGAAGCTTCCGCCCACGATCACCCGCAGATATTGGATGCTCATCGTGGCCACCGCGCCTTTGGCTCCCACGACATCCACGATCACAGGTTCGGCCCATAACCATCCCGCCAGCCCGAATAGCCCACTGAGTCCAAGCACCAACCACATCGATTGCGCAGCAACCTTACGCACGGCCTGGGTGTCACCACGGCCCTGATACTGCGAAAGCAGCGCCGCGGTCGCGATCGAGATCCCGTAGGAAAGAATCGTGCCCAAGGCTGCAATCTGATCGCAAATGCCAATGGCTCCAAGAGCAGGTCCGGCCACTTCGGGACTCAACCGGGCAATCAGATAGGCATCCACCAGGTTGAACGTCACCTGCAGTCCCATGGCAAGGGCCAAAGGCGCTCCAAATCGTGCGATTTCCCAGGCCAGGGGCCCTTCCAAGATGCGGCAGGTTGCCCGATCCACCCGGCCCGATGTCATCGATCTTTTTTCTCCTCGGCAAGGCAATCTCCCCTTCGAGTGCCCGTCCGACTGCCATTTCCGCGATCCATCGCTTTCGATTCGCATATAGCAGCGTTCATGTTGCGTGCCTCGCCGCCGCTTCTCACCGGCAAACCTTCATCGTTATTTCCACAAACGCGTGCGATCCGAAGCATTTTGCCTTCCGTACTCACGTGTCGCCCCGATAAGCAAGAAACATCACCGGATCTTTCGCGAGCACCTCGCAACAAGCGACCGTTCCACCGTACCGCGGGTCAGGCAACATGGTCGAACGATGCAAGGACCGACGCACGAACGAGCCAAATGATTGCCGAACCTGCCCCGTCCCCGCTCGGTGTTGCGTTCCACAATCTCGCTTGCCTCGCCGTGCCATGAGACTCGTACCTCATGGTGCGCCTCATCATCATTATCCTCGTGCTTACCGCGGCTGTGCCGTTTCTTGCGTGAAGTCGCTACAGCCGATCTGGGGCTTGCCCGCCTTCGCCCTGCGACAACCTGGGCGCACTGCTTTTCCCATCTCTTCAGGATGTGGGACATCCCAGATCCAGCATCATACCCATTCTCTGCGTGGGCTCGCTCGACGGCCTGGCATTGCTTTTGCTGTCCGTTTAGAAATTCTGAAGAATTCCAATGAGGAGAGCATGAAACGTAGCTTCTTTTTTCTGTGGTTGACGGCGTCGTGGGCGATGGGATGGATGGGCTGTGGGGATAGTGATTCCGCGGATTCCAACAGCTCCACGCCCACGGAGTCCGATGCCGGTTCCGACGTGGTTTCGGAAGGAAGCACCGGCACCGACGCCCTTTCGGACGGTGGCTCCGACGATACCGCGAGCGAGGCGGCCATGGAGGGAAGCACACCCCTGGGGAGTGTGATCACGACGGTAAACCTTCACAATCCCACGGAAAAAGAGGCTATCGACGTGCCCTTGACCTTTGGTCACGTCTTTCGTCCGGGAGACGTTCCCAAAGGGACGACGCTCCAGGCGCGCGTGGGTGAAACACTGATTCCCACCCAGGTCGATAGTAAAGCACGTCATGCGGATGGATCGCTCCGGCACGCCATCGTGACGGTCGTGGCTAGCATTCCTGCCTCGGGGGCCGTTCAAGCGGAATTATTGACCATTCCGTTGCCTGAGGCGCAAACGGCTGTCGAACTCGGGGACTTGTTGAACACGGACTTCAACGCTTCCCTCACGCTCACGGTCGATGCAAAAACCTATTCCCTCGACGCCAAGACCTTGTTGCAAGGAAAAATCGACAGAACCTGGCTATCGGGGCCGATCGTCAGCGAATGGATCGTCGCAGGCCCTGTCGTTTCCGGCCAAAGTTACCATCCCCACCTTTCCGCGCGATTCTCCGTCCGCGCGTATACGGGGCTGAAAAGCGTGCGTGTCGGCCTATCGGTGGACAATGATTGGGCTTTCGAGCCCGAGCCTCGAAATTTCGTGTACGACGCCTCCGTGCAGATGGGCAGCAAACAGGTGTTTTCCCTGTCGAACCTGACCCATCATCGTCAAGCGCGCTGGAGGAAAGTGTTCTGGTGGGGCGATGAGGTGCAAGCGTACGTAACGCACGATAGCCGGTATTTGATGAATAGCGGCGCATTGCCCCATTACGACCCGGAATTGACGATTTCCGACGAGGGATTGGAAAAGCAATATGCCAAATGGGGTACGTTGAACACGGGACCGATGGGGATCGGACCGATGGAACCGTATATGCCAACGACCGGGGCCCACGACGATATCGGTCCGCTGTCTCGATGGGATGCTCTTTTCCTTTGCAGCATGGATCGTCGTGCGCAGGAGATGGCGATGGGACTTGCGGACCTGGCTGGAAGTTGGCCGATTCACTATCGCGACAAGGATACGGGCATGCCGGTGCGTCTCGATGACTATCCCTATATGAGTTTGCTGGGCAATCCGGGGGATAAGGTAAATCCGAAGACAGGTAAGTCGGAAGCGTTTCCCGCTTGTGCGTCGCAGGCGGATTGCAAAAGCCCGTACACGCCGGATTCCGCTCATCAACCCTCGATGGGGTACCTCGCGTATGTGGTGGGAGGTGATTACGACCATCTCGAGGAACTCATGTTTTGGGCGAACTATAATATGCTCGAATCCAATCCTCATTATCGGGCTTTCGAACAAGGATTGCTCAAGTGGGGCCAAGTGCGCGGGCAGGCCTGGTCGTTACGAACGTTGGGATTTGCGGCGTATATCGTCCCCGATGACCATTCGTTCAAGGCGTATTTCAACGAGCGGCTCGATTATAATTTGCAGTACTACCTCGACCGCTACACGAAAAACGAACCCAATCCCCTGGGTATCTTCACGGATGGATACGCGTTTGCGTATAACGAAGGGCGGGGGATCGCTCCTTGGCAAGACGACTTTTTCACGTGGTCTGTCGGGCAACTCGTGGCGATGGGGTTTCCAAAAGCTGTTCCGCTGCTGGAGTTCAAAGCGCAATTCCCGGTGGGGCGGATGACGGCCCCTGGTTTTTGCTTCATCCACGCTGCGGCCTACCAAATGAACGTACGAGATGAAAAAGGCGCTCCAATCTATGATACGTTTGCCGAAGTCTATCAGAAAACCGTCGATCCGGCGATTCAGGCGCTACCCTGTGCAAGTGCGGAGATGGGTGAAGCGCTTTCGCTTGCCCCTGGGGAGCTGACTGGCTATTCCAGCTCCACCGCGGGGTATCCTTCGAATATGCAACCGGCGCTGGCCGTGGCGGTCGAGTCTGGCATTCCGAATGCCAAAGACGCGTGGGAAACCTTTGCACAACGCCCTGTGAAACCCGATTACAGCGCCTATCCCAATTGGGCCATAACACCCCGAATCCAACCGTGAGGAGGATGCGATGAGCACGACAAACACCCGTCCGCCGATAATCCGCGCCGTAAGGGTCCGCCCAACGGTGAAAGCACTGGCCTTGGGGTGCTTGTTATTTTCGGGTTGTTCCGATGATGATGGAGATTCCAATCTAGGAGGTTCTGCAGGCAGCCAAGATGCAAGTGCAGGCGGTTCATCTCTTTCGGAAGCAGGCCCGGAATCAGCGAGCAGCGGAAGCGGAGGAACGAGCGGAAGCGGGGGAACGAGCGGCAGCGGGGGAACGAGCGCAAGTGGGGGAGCGAGCGGCAGCGGGGGAACGAGCGCAAGTGGGGGGAGTGGAGGAAGCGGTGGAGCAAGCCAGCCCGTTTGTGGCGATGGCTTATGTGATAAAACAGAAACCGCAGGTAATTGCCCTGCAGACTGTGCCCCCTGCCAGCCCTTGCCTCCCAACGCCACCCCTATCGAAAAGCTTCTTTACGAGCTTCCCCCCGATACGTGGTACGAAATGCCCAATACGCCAATGCGCGCCGTCTGCCCCCCCAAGTCCGAAGTCGGGGGCGTTGGCGATTGCGAGATGGTTGTGAGAGCCTGGGGCGGAGGCGCATTGGATACCAAGCGCAATCGATTGATCCTTTGGGGAGGAGGCCATAACGATTATTGGGGAAACGAGCTATATGCGTTCGAAGTGGCCACGGGAACGTGGAAACGCCTTACGGATCCAAGCAAAGGTACGGTCACGAACCAAGATCCGCTGCCGGATGGTAATCCCGTATCCCGCCATACCTACGATGGCATCGATTATGTCCACCATGCGGACGTGTTGTTTGCACAAGGCGGGTCGCGGGCGAGTGATGGTGGGGGCACGGACGTGACGTGGACATTCGATTTCGTGACGTCGGCCTGGACGAATCATGCCCCGGATCCGAAAGGACCTGGCGGCTACTGCATAGCAACAGCGTATGATCCCAACTCGAAGTCGATATTCGCGCGCAGTACCAAGAATTTATACATATACGATCTAGAGTCCAATGTTTGGACTCCCCTTGTCGGCTTCGGCTATACGCCTTTATGGCCGCGCTACGAAAGGTGGGGGGACAAAACGGGAACGGTAGATCCCAAACGGCATCTGTTTTGGTCGGTGGGCAATGGCGATATCCTCGTGTGGAGCATCGATGAAAAAAAGCTCGTTACGGAAGATTGGGTAACCACGGGCGGGGGCGATTATTCCAACGCTGGATATGTCAAGGGCTACCCGGAGCAGCTTTTCGAAAGCGGCGGAGGGGCGGTATATAATGTCGATGCCCCCGGATTTGATTATGACGTACAAGCCGATGCGTTGGTGGGATGGCCGAACGCGGGAAGTCCTTATGTTCTCGACTTAACAACGAAAATATGGGAGAAAGGCAGCGATCAGGGCGCCCCAACGTCAAAGACCAGCGGTGGCACCTATGGCCGGTTCCGCTACATTCCCGCGTATAACGTTTTCATCCTCGTGGTCAGTGTGGACAAAAACGTATTTTTCTATAAAAATCGCGGTTGCTGAATCTCCCCTTGCCGCTCGTCAAGGTTGGTCCTTGGCCGGGCGACCTATTTGATGCCGTGTGTGGGCTCCTTGGCCTTCAACCCCGCCACGACGCGCTTCTCGTTAGCAGACGTCTTTTTTCCCTTGGCGAAGGAAACAATCCTGCGGAATACCAAGCCGTTGTCGAAGCGCTTGGGAGTTGCGAACGAATGCGTTCGTGACCGGATCGTGATATCCGCTTGCATCCGGCAAGGTATCGTCGTGTTGCCGATAGAAGCGGACGATACGGTTCATCAGCATCTCCCGCACCCACTTTCCTACCAGGGAAGCGATGGACACGAGGGGATCCTTTTCTTCCGCGTCTTGTAAAAAGCGAATGGTTCCGATCCCTGCCAGACGATAGGCGCTTTCGGATCGTTGTTCGTGCAAAACTCCATAAGGAAAGCCGGAAAGGTGTGTAAATTTCGAGGGATAACGCATCATGCCCCCGACTTTTCCGCAGCGCGCGTCGATCGGTTGTTGGGTGTGTTGGACGATGGCAAGGATCAACGATTCCATCGCTTGCAGATCGAAATCGAGACGACTCACTCCACGATGTCGTCCGTCATTGAGACGCCGCACGCATAGGATGACGCATCGTGCATCGAGCACGTCGACGCCGAGCGAACGCAGATCCTTCAGGTCGTTTCGTGCGAGGCAAACCTGGTTTTCGGATGCTTGGAACGCCTCATCGTGAGGGGACCAGCATTGGGGCAGGGCCGAATCGGGGCAGAGGGAATGACGTACGGCTTGGCTATCGAGGCAGAGGTGTTGGAGCAAGGCATCGGGGCAAGCGGCGGGTCCTGCGATCGCGCGCGCCCAGGCTTCGGCAAGTTGTACTTTTTGATGACTCACGAGTTTTTTCGAATCGGCAAGGCGATCATGGAAAAAGACCGTGGGGTCGTGTGTCATCCGTTGTTCGGCTTGGGCTGTGACCTTGGCCGTGACGGCGGTTACGACAAGAGGGCCGAGTTGTGGGCCGAGTCCGTTTTCATCGATACCGACAGCGATCGACATGGGATAGGGGAGCTTACACGTTGGGGAAAGGTGCCGCGAACTTTTCCCCATGGGCCCAAGGCTGATACAGGAAGGTCGTCATGGGTCCCTTTCATCACAAGCGTTCCGTTCGACACGTCGTTTCCAACATGGCCAGCGTCGGGTTGTTGCTTCTGGCTGTTGGATGCATGGGGCAAACCAAGATGGCGAAGTTGCAAGAGGCAGCTTCGGACTTGAATATGGCCACGCGATTTGGGCGGATGGATGTGGCGACGGAGCGTGTATCTCCCAAGGATTTGGAAGGTTTTGCGAGGCGTCACGCGGCTTGGGGCGGAAGCATTCGTATCGTGGATGTGGAGTATCGAGGGATTCAGATTGTGGATGACAATACGGCGGTTGTGTTTGTGGCGGTGGGGTGGCAGCAGCCCGATGATCCCAATCTTCGTGTGACGCAACTGGCGCAGCAGTGGGAGTATGGGCAGGGGGGATGGAAGTTGAAAGACGAGACACGCAACGCGGGTGACGTTGGTCTATTGGGGGAGACCACGGAGTATTTGAGGCCGGAAAGCAGGCCGGACGTGCATTACCCTAGCATTACAATTCGCTAGGATAATCAATAAGTTACGCTTCCGTCGGGGAAGTTTCGGTCTCTGGCGTCACGGTGCTTGCGGCATCGACTTTGGGCGGCAGGGCCGAGGGCGTGAGCTTTTTGACTTTGGTGCCGTTTTTGCGAGCTTCGGTGACCAGGGCCTTGCGTCGGGCTTGTGTACGGCGCTTGCTGGCCTCGCCGCGGCGGCGCTTCATTTTCCGGGAATTTCGACGATCGTTTTTGGCCATGAGGCAATCCTCTCGAGCGTGGGCATTTTCGCAGGTCGCAAGCGACGCGGTTGCGAAGAGTTGCCTCTTTTGGTCCAGCGCGTTGTGAAAATCAAGAGTTTCCTATGAGGGGGTGCATCGGAGCCGGTTGCTAGCAGGGGGCTCAACCGGAGGAGGCGCCTTCCAGATCTTGTCCGCGACCGCAAATTTCCAGTCGGTATCGGCTGTTGACGGTTTCGATGAAGAAGACGTCTTGTCCTGCCACGCGGAGAATCCGCCGAACTGGGGTGGTTACGTACTCGTGCAGCCCATTGGAGAACTCGACGACGATGACGGATCCTTTCCTCGGCGCTCGCACGAGGCGACCGGTCACAGCTCGCGAGCCACGTCCCAGCTTGCGTAATACGACCAGCACCCCCCTATCGTAGCAGCAACCCTGGGTTCGTCCACCGCAACGATTGAAAATCGATACAAGTCGGCAAATGGAGCATGAGCGGATTGGGCAAGCGTGGGAGGGGTTGGGGGGGCGCGTGGGAAGGTTGGCTACCCGCGGTCGTCAAATCTCATTCCGTCTCTTGCGTTTCCGTGCGAGCGGCGCTTTGCTGCCGCGCCGTGGTCGCTGAGTTCAATCCTTTTCCATGGCTGTCTTCTCCCTCCATCGAACCCCGAGGTCATATCGAGGTGGTTACCGGAGGCATGTTTAGCGGCAAAACGGAGGAACTCATTCGACGGCTTCGTTTGGCGATGCACGCGAAACGAAAGGTGCAGGCGTTCAAGCCACGGATTGATGACCGCTATGATGCCACGAAGGTGATGACGCATTTTGGGGTTGGGATCGAGGCGGTGGCGGTGCCGAATTCGGCGGCTTTGGAAGCGCGGGTCGAGGCTGATACGCAGGTGGTTGGCGTGGATGAAGCCCAATTTTTCGACGCGGGGATCGTCGACTTGGTGGAACGGTTGGCTGACCGTGGCGTTTGTGTGTTGCTTGCGGGCTTGGACCAAGACTATCTCGGCCGTCCATTTGCGCCGATGCCGCAACTCATGGCCATCGCGGAGCATGTGACGAAAGTCTACGCGGTCTGTGCGGTTTGTGGGGCGCCAGCGACGCGATCCCAACGGATCGTCGAACAGAAGTCGACGATTTTGGTGGGGGGAGACGAATCGTATGAGCCTCGGTGTCGTTGCTGTTTTCAACGACGAGAGTTGTCCCGAACCTCGTGACGGTCGATCTTTCGAACTGCAGGAATCTTGACCAGAGCTGTGGCGTTCGATAAGCGCGGAAGGATAACTATGGCGATACCAGCCCTGACTCCTGTACCTCGCGTGCAACGACCCCGACGAGCCACACCCGCGGATGCCGTTCGACCGACCCGAGCGGAGGTCAACCTTGATCATTTGCGGCATAATTTACGTGTTTTGCGACGTTTGTCGGGAGGCACGCGATTATGGGGGGTATTGAAAGCCGATGGTTACGGACACGGGGCACCGGCCGTGGCGCGGACCCTCGAGCGGTCTGGCATCGATGGGTTATGTGTGGCGTTGCTGGAAGAAGCGGTTGAGCTTCGTAACGCGGGAATTCACGCGCCTGTCCTCGTGATGGGAGGAAATTATGGTCATGGCTGGGGAGAGCTGTTGGCGCATGAGCTTACGCCCGTGATCTACGATCGGGAGCAACTCGAAGCGCTCGCCAAAGAAGTGCATCTTTATGGGTTCGCGCCCATCGGAGTGCATCTCAAGGTGGATACGGGCATGTCTCGTCTCGGTGTCAGGCATGATCGTTTGGGGCCCATGTTGGACCGAATTCGTGATCTGCCCGAAGTGCGTTTGACGGGCATGATGACTCATTTTGCGAATGCGGATGATGATGAGATGGAGGCTACGCAGCACCAATGCGCGCTGTTCGAGCGGGCCATCGATGAAGTTCGTGCGGCTGGATTTCATCCCGAAGTCATTCATGCGGCCAACAGCGCGGCGCTCATCCGACTTCCTCGCGCGCGCTATGATTTGGCGCGTCCGGGTATCGCGCTATTTGGTGTCTCCCCGCGAGCGGATCTCATCGCGGACTTGCGTCCTGTGATGCGCGTACGAAGTGAGGTCGTGGCGCTGCGAGAAGTACTTCCCGGCGAAGGGGCCGGTTATGGTTCCTCGTGGAAAGCGCGACGAATATCACGGCTTGCTACCGTGCCCATGGGATATGCCGATGGTTTGCCGCGGAGCTTGTCCAACAAGGGACGGATGCTCGTGCGCGGAACGACAGCTCCGATCGTGGGAAATGTCTCGATGGACATGACGATGATCGATGTGACCGATGTGCCTGGGGCTTCGTTGCGCGATGAGGTTGTGGTGCTTGGTCCTCAACAAGGGCCGCTCGGTTCTGATTGCATCACCGCCGATGAGATTGCCAACCATGCGGATACCATCTCATGGGAGATTCTCACGGGAATATCTCGTCGAGTTCCACGGTTTTTTAGAGAACCGTGATTTGTCGTGAGCGGTCGTGGCGCGGACGGTTCCGTTATCCTGATTCAAATATCTGGGGCCGGACGGTTTCCTACCGCCGCGATGGCGTCGTTCACCGCGTTGGAGCCTCGCAAGCAAGGGTAACAATCGTGACCTCCCAGCCGGCCGCAGCCGTATCGCGAAGTGAGTTTGCCAAGCATGGGCAACGCGCGTCGATCGGCTCGTTGTTGTACTCGTGGAAGCAATTCCGCGACTTGTTCGCATGTGGAGGCAGCGCGTAGATCGAGAACGACAGCGAGGGCATCCGAGGCGGCCTCGCGAATCTCCGGTGTATACAGCAAGCTTTTCGCAAGCTCGAAGGCAATCGTCCCATCTCGTCGTCGAACCCACACGTCGTAAAGCATGTCGACGGCCAGAGGTGTTCGTAAAGAAGCGAGGATGGCAAGGGCTTCGGTGGCGGTTTCAGGGTCTTCGGTGAATGGTTTGAGTTTTGCCAAGGTACGTCGGTCCGCCGACAGAGGAAGATCGGCGCGTAATTCTTTGGCAATCAACTCCAACTGACGGTGTTTGAAGACGGACTTGCCTCGCGCCCAGGCTAACGATTCATTGAAAGTGCGGTTGGGCGCGGGTCGCCGTTCGATCTGGTCGATGGCATCAGGGTCTCCTTGTGCTGCCCGTTCGGCAAGAGAGGGCAATGATAGTGCGGAAGGAGTGGTTTCCGATTCTGTCGAGGCGGGGCCGCTGGGAGTCGAGCGTGTACGTGTCGGGGAGGCGACGGTGGCGGAGGCGATGGGGTGGTGATGAGTTTGGGGTTTGGGAAGGAACCACCATGCTCCGATGGCGCTGACCAAAAGGCCGATGACGGCCGCGCCACCGATCCACATTCCCAATACTTTCAGGCCGACGGATTTGGGCAGGGGTTGGTCGGAGGTAGGGGCAAGAGGTGGTTGCCCGGTGGGGCGAACGGTTATGTTCTTGGTGGAGGCAATGCCTGGGAGTTGCGACATTTCCCACGATTCCGGTGTGGGACGTCCCAATTTTTCGATATGTGGCGGTTTCGCAGCGCTCGGTGGCGGCGGTGATCCACGAGAGAAAGAGGGGCGAACCGGTGGAGGGGGTGATGTGCGTACGGGTGGTGGGACACCGGAGCCGGGGGGAGGGGGGACCGTTGTGCGTGCGGGAGGCGGTCTGCTCGCTCGCTCTAGCAGTTGTGCTGGAGGCGCAATCAATGTCGACTCATCGTCTCCCACCGTCTTGGTGGGCGGAGGAAGAACCGGAGGGAGTCGATTGGACCGCGTCATTTTTGGGAAAGAGTAACCCGATGAGTCCGTGATGGGAAATGGGCAATGGAATGGTTGTACCATGCATTGGCGTGCCGATGTGTCAACCTAGCTAGAAGCGATCCTTTCACAAGCGAGATCTGCCATGTCCATGGGATATCGATTGATATGGGGAATTGGTTTGCTGTTGTCATTATCCGCTTGTAGTTCGGGTGATGACGCTTCTTCATGGTCTTGGGGGGGAGATTCCGGCAATTCGGCAGCCGATGCGTCGGGGGTGCCCGAGGATAGTGCCCGTGAAGGGGCGGCGGAGGCGGCGCAAACCGAGGGCAGTGTCCCGATTGTGGATATGGATGGGGACTCGGTTCCGGATGACGTCGACAACTGCCCGGATATGCCAAATCCAGATCAAATGGATACGGATGGGGATGGTCAAGGGGATGCTTGTCAGTATCAAGACGGAACCTTCGAGCATCCGTTTTTCATTCCCGCGGATCCTCGACTGCCGGATTTTCATGATGCGCGCAACACGAAAGACGCGACCTCATCGGTGGTCGACAGCTATCCGGGGTTCGAAAAGACGAACGAATCAGGTCCAGAATTCGTGTATATGTTTGCTCTACAAGACAAGGCACGCGTCAAGGCATCTTTAGCGTTGGAGCCGTCGGGGACGGACGTTGACGTACATTTGTTGTCTTCCGTGGATCCGATCGCGCTTGTGGCGAGGGATGATCGAAGTGTCGATGAACTACTCGAACCTGGTCGGTACTACCTTGTGTTGGACACGTACGTGAGCAGCAGTGGCGCGATGGCGGGGCCCTATGATTTGACGGTGGGGTTTACGGCATGGCATGCGGGGACGTTGGATGATCCGATCGTCATTGGCAAAGATCCGGACGCCGCGCTGCCTTTGCCTTTCGTTTTTCATGATAATCGGGACACACGGGAGGCGATATCCGATGCGATTGACGCTTATCCTGGGTTCGAACACCTCGATGAATCCGGTCGTGAGATTGTGTATCGATTCCGCATCGACGAGCCAGCGCGGCTTGCCGCTACGATTGCTTTTACCGAGCCGCAAGGAACGGATGTCGACTTGCATCTGCTGTCGTCCATCGAGCCTCTCACGTTGGAAAAACGAGGGAATACGGCGTTATACGCGGTGTTGGAGCCGGGAACGTACTACGTGACGGCGGACACATTCGTATCGTCGGGCCAAGAACTGGCAGGCCCGTATTCTTTGCGATTGAGTCTTCGTCCGCGCAAGGTGCCGCCAGGGGATTACTTTCATGACTATGTGCTTTCAGCGGTCGATTACCTCGATGCGCAGTATCGGTTGCTCGGATACGACTCGGCGGTGTTGACGCATGACATACCGTATGGAACGTACGGAACGATCTACCGAACGGGGGGAGCGAAGACGATGTGTGTGGCGGCGGCGATGGAAGTGATTCTCACGGCGATGACGATATGGGCGGAGGATACGGGAGACACGACGGTTTTTGATTTTCTTCCTATCGAGAGTTGGCAGACGCTGCATTCGGATCACATCAAGGCACATATTTGGGTCAATCATTCGCTGGACTCGTATGGGACCGCGGATGCGCTCGTGCATTTTGGGATGGGTGAGACGGTATCTTTCGAGCAGCTCCGGCCGGGATCATTCATCAATCTGAATCGCACCAATGGAACGGGTCACGCGGTGATTTTCCTATCGTTCATCGATATCCAAGGCACGGAGTATTCGGTTTGGAATGAACGGGTGGTGGGATTCAAGTACTTTTCATCGCAGGGGGGATTAGCGGAAGGGGCGGGTGGTTTGGATTATCGATACGCGGTATTCGATGAATTTGGCCAGCCTACCATGCCCTACAAGCGAGATTCAGGCGTCATCAACAGCAAAAACCAAAAATACCTCAACACCGGGGAGATGTATGCTCCCACGCGCTGGACGAAGACGAAGGTTAACGTGCCGCTTCACGCCTTGCCGACCGTCTTTGACAGGACGTATTTCACGGGCAAGACATTGGACGATTGATCGATGTTGGGGCCGTGGAAAGGGGATTGGTATTTTCATTCGGAGGCGACGATCAAAACTCGTGAGGCATGAGATCTCTCGGGCTTCGGAAGTGCTGGATGGGAGAATAAAAAAGCAAATTGGAAACGCGGGACGTATAGACACAAGCGTAGGCTTCTACCTGTTGTCCGAAGCTGGACAGTTCCGTGCCTTCTTTGAGCAGGGGGCCCCAGGTTGGGTGGAAGCGTTGTTCGATCCGCGCCTCGATATCGCGGGTTTCGCTTTCGTTGCTTTGGAGCAAACCGCGAACGCGTTCGACGGTACGTTTCTCGAGTTGGCGTTGCACTTCGACAGCGGAAGTCATGGCGATGTCCCGTGTGGCGCGAACCGACTCGAGTTGTCGTGACTGATCTTTGAAAAGCGTTTGGTGGACACGAAGTTCGTCTTCCAACTCTTCTCGTTGGGAGGTCAAGTCTTGCAAGCGTTGGATATCGGGAAGGGAGGCTTCATGGGCTCGAAGTTCATCATCGAGTTCGTGCAGCACGAGGCCCGTGCGCCAGGAGGCTTCTTTTTTCGAACGCAAGATATCGCCGTAGATATGGTCGCCCACATATAAGATCCGGTCACCGGGAACGCCGAGCAATCGTGTGAAGTCCGACAGATTGCCGCCTTCATAGGATTTTCCTCGTTCGAACGAGGTCGAAGCGCGCAGGACAACGGGGCGTTTCGAGTCTCCATCTTGTTCGATGAGGGGCTGACGTTCGAGGAAGAATTGTGGTTTGTTGGCCGAGGTGATGACGATGTCGAAGTAGTGTCTCCAGGTGGGATATTCGGGCATTTCGCTGCCGAGCAGGTAATCCATGACGGCATGGGTGAAAGGCCACGGCGAGTTGGTGAGAAGAAAGAGCTTTTTCCCGCCGGAACGTAGTTTGTGAAAGGTGGAGGCGAGTTGTGGGTCTTTTCGGATGAAGCGCCTGAGGTCATCCGTAATGAGCCGAGGGATGGTGCCATCACGAAAAAGACCGTCGGCGCAGGTTCTGATCTGGTCGAACAGATGGGAAGGGTCGATGCTGTGGCGTTGCTGCTCGAGCGATTGGATCCATGCGGCGAATAAAGAAGCCTCGCTTCGTGCGTAAAGCGTATCGATGCCAAAAAATTGTGGTGTCCCCACGCGGATTCGTCGGGCTTCATAGGTTTTGGCAAGCTGGTCGGGCGAAAGCTCCCGCAAACCGTGGAATCCTTTTCGAACGACTCGATATCGGTCCAGTTTGAGGATATGGCCGAGTCGTTTGTCGATGACCAAGCCTCGGATGCAAAAGGAGGGGTCGACGTTGGTGGGGGCGTGAGGGAAACCTTGTTGGCGAAGCCTATCGATCATCGAATGGATACAAAGCGAATCCAAGGCTGATGGGTCGTACATGGCGATCGTATGATCCATGTCGAAGCCGATCCACTCGACATCCCCCATTTTCATGCTTTGATTGGCGAAGATTCGATGAACCCGCGCGATGATCGTGCGCGGGGCGGTCTGGATCTCTGGGAAGGGCAGGGCGAGCTGTTCCGGTTTGAGCATCGATGAACTCACGCTGAGCGTAGCGTAGAGCAAGAAGGCTTGAGCCTGAATCCATAGACTATGATTCGAGAAAGGTGGTGTGGCGAGTGCAAAAGATCGGCTCTTTTCCGCGATGGGCTATTCTCGAATGGCTGTGATTTCCTGGGTTGTAGCGGATCGGTTGACCGCCAAGCGGCCAAGCTCTAGGACGGTTTGCGACTAGACCCGGCGTCTTGCCTTTCCGAGGAGTCCCCATGGACGTGGATCTGCTTGCACGACTGCAATTCGCTTTCACCCTCATGGTGCATTACGTATTTCCCCCGTTGAGCATCGGGCTTGGGGTGCTGTTGGTGGCCATGGAGGCGACGTACGTGAAGACCCGGGACCCGGACTACGAGCAGATGACGAAGTTCTGGGTGCGGGTGTTCGGGTTGATCTTTGCTGTCGGCGTGGCGACGGGCATTGTGATGGAGTTTCAGTTTGGGACGAACTGGTCGACGTATTCGAGATTCGTGGGGGATGTCTTTGGGAGTCCCTTGGCGGCGGAAGGGATATTTGCGTTCTTTTTGGAGTCGGGATTCCTTGCGTTGCTGCTCTTTGGTTGGAATCGGGTGAAGCCGGGCGTGCATCTTTTTGCGACGGCGATGGTGGCGTTGGGGAGTCACTTGAGCGCGGTGTGGATCGTGATCGCCAATTCTTGGCAACAGACGCCTGCGGGGCATCATATCGTTGGCGAAGGAAGTCAGGCGCGAGCCGAAATCGTCGACTTTTGGGCCGTGGTATTCAACCCTTCCTCGGTGGATCGGATTTCCCATACGATCATGGGGTGTTGGCAAGCGGGGGCATGGTTGGTGCTCTCGGTGAGCGCCTATTATTTACTGCGGGGGCGCCATGAAAAGATTGCCAAAAAGTCGATGCAGCTTGCCCTTGTGTTGGCGTTGGTTTCTTCGCTTGGGCAGTTGGCGACCGGGCATACGAGCGCGGAGGGGGTAGGGGCCAATCAACCGGCCAAGCTTGCGGCGTTCGAGGGACACTACGAGGCTTCGGCGCCCGCGGATTTGTATTTGTTCGGTTGGGTCGACGAAAAAAACGAGAAGGTCATCGGCATAGGAATTCCGGGGATGCTCAGCATGATGTTGCATCGGGACTTCAAAGCTCCCGTGACCGGGCTCCGTGCGTTTGCGCCTGAGGATCGGCCACCGGTGCAGATTGTGTTTCAGTCCTATCACGCGATGGTGGGTATCGGCATGATCCTCATCGGTCTTGCGGCGGGGGGGCTCATGTTGCTGCGGGGAGGGCGTTTGTATCGAATGCGTTGGCTTTTATGGACCTTTGTTGCCGCCGTGCTGCTTCCCCAACTCGCGAATCAACTCGGTTGGATGTCCGCGGAAGTCGGACGGCAACCATGGATCGTGTATGGGTTGCTCAGAAGAGTCGATGGTCTGAGTCGGGTGGTGAACGCCAACCAAGTTCTATGGTCCATCATCATGTTCGCTTTGATCTATGCGCTTTTGATGGCCGTCTTCTTGTTTTTGTTGGACAAAAAAATCAAACATGGGCCTGGTCCCGATGAAGAAGCGACGGTGGCCGATGGGATGCTGACGGAAGGGAGGGATGCGTGATGCCCGATCTACCGACGACATGGTTTGTTTTGGTGGGGGTACTGCTTACGGGCTATGCGATCCTCGATGGTTTCGACTTGGGGGTAGGAGCGTGGCATCTTTTCACCAAAGACGACAAGGAGCGTCGGGTGATGCTCAACGCCATTGGCCCTGTGTGGGATGGCAACGAGGTATGGTTGGTGACGGGAGGCGGAGCGTTATTTGCCGCGTTTCCAGAAGTCTATGCCACGGCTTTTTCGGGATTTTACGAAGCGCTGATGCTGCTTTTGTTTTGTTTGATCTTTCGTGCGGTTTCGATCGAGTTCCGCGGCAAACAACCCATGCTGTGGTGGCGCCGGTTATGGGATTATGGTTTTTCGATAGGCAGTCTCGTGGCGGCGCTGTTGTTGGGGGTGGCCGTGGGCAATGTGGCCTGGGGGTTGCCGTTGGATGAGCGGCATGAATATGCCGGATCTTTCGTGGGAATGCTGCATCCTTACGCGCTGCTGGTAGGGGTGACGACCGTGGCGCTGTTCATGATGCACGGAAGTTTGTACCTTTACGTAAAAAGCGACGGTTCATTACAGGACAAGGCGCGACGCTGGGCGCGGGCGGCTTTGATAGGTTTCGTCGTCTGTTTCGTGCTCACCACGGCAGCCACATTCTGGGCTGTGCCGCATATGGTCGACAGGTTCACCACGTATCCCGCGCTTTTTGTATTGCCTGTGCTCATTGTGCTGATGCTGGGGAATATTCCACGGGAACTTCGCCTTGGACGCGGGTTTCGGGCGTTTTTATCATCGTGTATCGCCATGGCGGCGTTGGCAGGAATTTTTGGGCTCGGCATGTATCCGAACCTGATTTTTGCGAATCCCGTCGAGCACTCGCTGCATATTCACAACGCCGCTTCCTCTACGAAAACTTTGACGGTGATGCTCACCATTGCTGCCATCGGGATGCCGCTCGTGTTGGCGTATACCTCGTTCATCTACTGGGTGTTTCGAGGCAAAGTAAAAATCGACGCCACGAGCTACTGAAGCATCGTCAATTCTCCCACCGTGGAATACTTGCCTTGGGGGAGTCGGCGGACACCCGTTGACCTGGCGGGTAACCTTCTCTAAGCATCGCCGAGCGATTGGTTCATCGAAAGGTTGATTGATGAAGTGCATGCATTGTTCTTGGGTCATTGCGTCTATCGTGCTGGTGATGGGGTGCGGAGGTGGCCAATCCGCGGCCAATGCCCCCGCGGAGGCTCCCTCGGCTGCTCCTACGCAACAGCCTAAACCGGCCGAGCCCGAGGCGAAGCCAGAGCCCGAAAAATTTGATGTCGATTTTGTGGAGGCCAAACCATCGGCTGCCGTGGATAAGCCTCCTCGGGTTACGATCGACGTGCCGGGCTTCAATCAATTTCTTCCAGCGTCTCTTGTGGCGAACACGCGAATTCGCTTCAAAGTACAGGGCTTTTCGGATGCTCCGGAAGGCTCGTATTTACAATTCATTCTTGATAACAAGCCATTTCGCCCCGTGACGGATCCGAATGAGAAGATCATGCTTACGGATCTTGCGGGAGCGGAGGGCCTTGCGGATGGTGAGCATATCATTGCCGCGTTCATGAGCTATCCGACTCACGAAGCGATCAAGTCTGAGAAAGGCATTGCTGTACGAAGGTTTTATGTGGGCAAGCGAAGCGACGGGGGATGGGATAGTAACCGATCGCCTTTGCTGCTCCTTGCAAGCCCTCATGGGACGGTGGCAGAGGATCCGATCGTGGATTTTGTCGTATTGAATGCTTCGATAAGCAATAGCGAGTATTCCGTGCGAACGGTCGTAACGGGGCCAGGGATCAAACCGGAGGGAATTCAACGTGTGATCACGGACTGGAAGCCATGGGTTATTTTGTCGGCTCGAGATGGCGCGGAATACAAGGTGGACATGCAACTTCTCGATCCCAGCGGTGAGGCGGTTCCTTATGGCGCTGTAAGCCGTACTTTCACTGTCAAACGTCCGTGACGATGGCTTGAGTGGTGAAACGAAACCGCATACTCTGCGGCAATCCAATCACGAACCGGAAGAGCGTCTCGAGCCGGTGCCCATCTCGGTTCACAGCAAGAAAGTGAGGAAACCCGCATGACGAAAGCAACGTTCGAAGCGGAGCTATTGCCGCACTTGGCTGATATTCTCATGGGGGGCGCTCATGCCGATGAGCATCTCGATGGTCGAGAAGTCGATGCGGTGGTCGAGCTACTGACCGGTTTGATCAAGGATGCGGATGAGCTTCCAGAACCTCTTCGAAATCGTATCGACGCTTTCGATCCTGAACAATTCGACATCAAGCGCACCGCGTATGCCATGGGAGATCTGAGCAAAGAACAGCGTCGCGCGGTGCTCGAAATGCTCTCTGATCTGTCAGAAGTCGATGATGAAATCGATCTCAAGGAGGATGAATATCTTCGCGCTGTGGCCGATGCATTGGGTTCATCCACGGAAGAACTCGAAGGCTTGGTTGTCGAAATCGAGTTGATCAGTACGCCATCGCGCCCCGTGCCGCCGCCTCTTCCTCCGCGGTCCAAACCCTAATCCATCGGACATCGATTTTTTTCGATTCACCATCGCTGGGAGGATCCCATCGACGCGATATCGTTGATGGATGTCCTGGCACGTGGCACGCTTTGCCCTGAAGCCAACGCCGACAAGTTTGGTCATGACGCACTCTCGTCACAAATCCGGGACCTCCACGACTCCGATGTCTTCGGAAGAGGAGTTGCAAAGCGTGGACCCGACGGAACGGTTTGTCCGAACCGACGAAAGCCTGGATGCAATCGTTTTGCCTTCCGTGGACTCCGAGGGCGAATTGGCCGTCACACAACCTTTTTTGAAGGCTTCGTTGGGTGAAGAGGACGAAGACTTGATTCGAACCCGTGAGCTTCCGATTCGCGGAGAGGATTGGTTTGGAGCAAGCAAGGGTGGGCAGGAGAATCCGAAGACCATGCCGACCGGCGAGAACATGGGAGCTTTTTCCCATCCGGCGCTAGGCGCACGCCTTGCCGTCTCACGGTCTGCCCCTCGTTCTGCCACGTCAAAACCACAGGCCGCGGATGCACAGATTCGTGCGGCATACGCCAAGTACGTCGAATTATGTCATGCCACTGGCAAACCGGCTGTGGTCGAAGACCGTTTTACAGCTCGTTTGGCGGAACGCCTCGAACAACTATCCATCTCTTATCCGCGCGAACAAATTGAGTTTTCGCCGACGTTGGATGGGGAAACGGTTCGAGTTCGAGTGCTTTTGCGGCGGAGATGACTCCAGGATCGTCGAGGAATGCAACCGCCGACGGCACGTTTGCGATCGGCGGCAATCGGTAGGCTTGTCAGGGAATCGTAGCTGAGCCGGAGATGGCGAGCGGATAGCCATCCGAGGTGGTGGCGCTACCGGCGATCGAAATCGTATCCTCGGATGCCAAAGCAGCGGGTTGGCCTTGTGCGGGTGCCACCTGAGTAGCCTTGGGTGGTACCGAACCGTAGGTGATGGGGCTGGTGAATCCGGGCGGTTCCTTTCCCGTGAGCATCCATTTGTTGTCGCCTTCTGAGTCGCTAACCATCAGCAGATTGACAGGAAGGTTTGGAGTCCAGGAGATTTCGTTTCCGGAAATGGACAAGGATAACTCGATACTATCGTAGCCCTGATCGAGCGTGACGGTGATGGGGCCGGAGGGGCAGTCTGGGAACCATCGTTCGCTGAAACGGAACACGTGATGACCTTCTTCCGGGTCGGTGGAGTACATGGCCATGAGTGTCATCGTTTCGAGTATTCCTGTCGTAATGACAAAAGAGCCATCGGCCTCGGAGGTGGCCAACAAGGTGCAATTTTCGAAGGCTTGTCCGCAGACGGATGTCAACCATTCGGATTCGACCGAGTCATCGTACGCAAAGACAGACGCACCGGACACGGGATTGCCTTTGACATCCTTGATGAAGCCGGACACCGTGCAGAGCGCTAGCTGTAGGGTTTTATCATTGGTGAGACGGATATCGCCCATGTCGGTACAGCCGCCTTCGGAGCAGGTGGCGGCGGTAGCGTCGATGTCGACCTTTCCGAGGTCGAATACTTTGTTTTGATAGGAAACTCGGATACTTACGCTATGGGTTTCGCCGGTGACGCCATCTTGATCGAGGTCTTCGCCGGGACCTTCGCTTCGCATGACATCGACACAGAATCGACCGTCGTTGCCTATCGTTTGCGGCGATGAACTGCCGGTGTACGTCGCTCCCCGAACGAAGACCGTGGCTCCCACCGCGATTTTTCCGTTTTCGTCCAAGACGACGCCAGAGACGCAACCGTGGGATTCGACGGGCCAATCGACGTTCCAATAGGAGAAGTGGGAAACATCGCCCACGGATACCACGGTGTCGTCATACGAGCCGTCCCGGATGGCCGGCAGAGATGATTCGGGGATAATGACTCCTTGGCTGTCCTCCAAGTAAGCCTCTCCATCGCGCACCCACGTTCCAATGTTTTCGTCGAAAGCGTAGAGGGGCACTTCGATACGGTCGGTGCCGGGATGGATATCGATGATGATGTTCCAGGTATCGACGGGCACGGTCATACGCAGCGTGGCGGGTGATGGCAGATCTCGCAAAGCGTTGCCGTTGGCGTCCTCGAGTTCCACGACAGAGAACACGCCCGAGATGAGAAGCTTGCCCGTGCTTTCTTCGAAGGCTCCAGGAAATGCTTCCGGTTGAGCCACGGGGTTGAAGAGCTTTGCGAATCCCGAGGTGCCTTGTGGCAAACCATCGATACGGAGCTGGTTGCCCTCGAGCAAGCATGCGTTTGCCTCGCACTTCAAAGGTTTGAGTTCCGCCATATTGACATCGATGACGGTTTGTCCGGGACCGCTGGCAATGATCCTTCGGTAATGGGGCGCTAGCCCTTCATATCGGTAGCTCATGACCACGTGGTCGCCTTCCGATACACCAACACTGACCGTGTAATCGCCGTTGAAGTCGCTGGATGCATGCACCATTTCGTCATCGGTGATCTTACCGTCGCCGTTTCGATCGATGCCGGCGGCCACATCCACGTTCCCCAAGGGGGGCGGAGGCGCGCCCATGCCAAAACTCACGCCGGTGATATGGCCGCGAACGATCAAGTCGGTTCCCGAAGAACCGTTGGTGTTGGGGCCTCCTTGGGAATCATCACCGTCGGAGGAGCAGCCCGCGATCGAAGCGATGACAATGATGAGTAGCGACAAGTGTCTCATAAGAGCGCGACAAGATGTTTTGCTCATGGTGGTCTCCTTCTGGGGATCTACGCGAAAAGTACGGGAAACTTCCCTCCCGAAACCTCGATTGATGGTACGTCTCCGGCTGCAAAAGCATGTTCCGGTGGGCAGACGATGTCGTTCGGATTGGTGAAACGATTTGAACGATGACGAAACGATGCGTTCGGAGGCGGCATCGATCACGCGTCGGTTTTCGTTCGCACGAGGGTGCTACGAATCGTTGTTTGTGCTTTTTCCTCCTTGCGCTAGCCTATCGTGTCACGGACAGACGCAAGGGGTATGCATGGCGCAAGGCGATCACGAGGTTCTCAACGTTCTCGTCATTGACGACGACGAGGCCGTGCGTTCCCTTTTCGTGGACATTCTTTCGCGAGAGGAGCACCAGGCCGTTGCCGCAGCGTCCGCGGAACAAGGGCTCGAATTGCTGCCGTTTTGGACGTTCCAGGTTGCGTTCATCGATCAGCATCTTCCTGGCATGGATGGAATCGTGCTTGGGGAGTATTTGCGGAAAAACAATCCCGACATGATGATCGTCATCATCACCGGAGACTGTGACGAACGCGTGGAACGTCGCAGCAAGGATCTATCGCTTCGGTTTTTGGCGAAGCCATTTCGTGTTCAGGATATTCTCGACGTGCTCGATGCATGGTTCGAGGCGAGTCGAGAGCGCGAGAGGATTTCGTCGATTCGGGGAGGGGTTGATTTCGAGCCGGCGTTGGCTAGTTTCGTGCAAGACCTTCCGGCTTGTTTTGCGATGCCGAATGTTCCCGCGCGAATCGAAGACAGAATTGTCACCACGATCCGACGTTGTCTCAATGACTTGCGTAGTTCGCGAAGATACACGGAGCGCGATCGTGTGGTGGCGTTGGCGGGTTTGCTTGCGGCGCAAGTTCTTGGAATTCAGCTTCCGCGAACGAGTCAAGGCATGACCTTGTTTCAGGAGTATGACGAGATCATGAAAGAGCGTGGCAAAGCAACGGCTTTTGAGACGGAGGGATGAGAGGTTCGTTGGGTGGGAGGCCGTGGGGTAAAGGGCTTATGCTACCCAACGGTCGACGATATTTTCGATGACTTCTGGAACCACGCCTGCCATTCGAACGATATCCAGGCATGTCAAGCGTGATCGCATGGCGCTTGCGTGTCGGAGGGCCATCAAGAAGCGTTCTCGCGAACAACCGATATGGCTGAGTTGGTGAGCCGCGTTTGCTCTCGCGAGCTGGTCTTTGACCCATTGGGGCGATCGCAAATGCGGACGAACGTTTTCCTGGATATGCTCCCAATATCCCGATGCGGATAGTTTCTCACAAGTTTTGTGGATGACTTCGGTCTTTTTCGAAAGATGTTCGGCTACGGCGGGGGCGGATTTCCCCCATACGTTGGCGTCCCAAGGAGGCATGAAAGGTTTGAACGTAGGTCTGCGAAGATGAAGCATATGCTCCCACAGAGCGGCTGCCACGATGGTGGCGACGCCGACTTGTCGTCCGTGCAGATCGTGTGGTTGTCCATCGGCATCGCTCATCATGTCCAAGGTGTGACTGATGACGTGTTCCGCTCCGGATGCGGGCAGACTCGAGCCATGAAGTGTCATGACGCATCCGGAGACAACGAGGGCATGGAATAGGGCTTGGATTGCTTGTGGTTCTTCGGAGGCGATGGCTTCAGGCCGTACCAAGACGGGCTCGGCCCACCGTTCTGCCCACGACGTCAACCGGGGACAGAACGTTTCTTTCGCAACCATGGCATTGAGGATCCAGTCGGCAATGCTGACGGCTTTTGCGAGTAGGTCACCAAATCCAGCCGTGGTCAGGCGATGAGGCGCGGATGCGAGAATATATGGATCGGCCCCAATCGCCAGTGCTGCACGCCCCGGCACCAGTGTTTTGACCCCTTGCACCGTCGCCGCCACATTGGACGAAGAGTATCCGTTCATGGATGATGCGGTAGCGAAGACGGCATACGCCACGTTGTTTGCGCAGGCGGTCCACTTGGCAAGGTCGTTGATCACACCGCTTCCCACTGCGACAACGATGTCTACAGGGGGCAATCGATCGACAATCCAACGCAGCGTGTGGTCGTCGCAAACGGGCCCTTTTTCGTTGGGATCGGGAAGGAGCAATTCCGTGACGTCGAAGCCCGAGTCCTCCAGCGCCCGACAGCAGGTTGCTCCTGCTGCGTCGTAGGTTCTGGTGTCGAACAAGACACAGGCGCGTCGTTGCGAAAGGGTGTTTGACAGGATCCCGGCGAAAGGGATGCTGGCGTGGTGTTCGACGATTCCGTGTTGGGCAAGCAGGCCTAGACGGCTTGCATACGAGGCACGAACGTCGTCATCGATCCATTCGATGAGATTCATGGGGAGTGAGCTTGCCATGCGAGGGGTTGAGTCGGAAAGGTGAGGCGTTATGGATTCGTCGGAGGCGTGGACAGGCAAACCCGGTTTCGTCCTAGGGTTTTGGCGGCGTACATGGCCTGGTCGGCGCGTTCCTCCAGGTGCGCGGCGAGTTCGACACCATCCCATTGGGCAACGCCGATAGATACGGTTTGCGTTATGGATTGGTCATCGCCGATGACGAAACGGGTGTTTTCGATATGTGCTCGGATGCGTTCGGCGGCGGCTTTGGCGCCATCCAATGGCATGTTGGGCAGGACGACTACGAATTCCTCACCACCGCGTCGAATGAGCAAGTCAGACAGTCGAATGCTCTGGCGTACGCGATCGGCGAATGTGCGAAGAACACGGTCGCCGGCAGCGTGGCCGTACGAATCATTGATGTTCTTGAAGTGGTCGAGGTCCAGGAACAGCAAACTCAAGGGTGTGGCATAGCGACTGGCTCGACCGAGTTCTTCCTCGAGGCGGGGCAGCAAGTAGGTTTGTCGATAAGCAAGGGTGTGGGGGTCGATGACGGCAAGGCGTTCGAGTCTTGCTTTCTCGATGGGCGGAACAGAGCAATTGGCAAGCAACTGTAATAGTTGCAATTCCTCTTCCGAAAACGCGTCTGTACGATCGGAAGAACAAGACAAAGCTCCGAAGACGCGTCCGGCCGCGAGCATGGGCACGACCATCAAGGAGCCAACGACAAATCCTTGTTTGGCGGGATTGCGTTTGAAACGGGCATCGTGACGCGCATCTTGAAGAAGGACAGCCTCACCATGGTCAACCACCCAGCCGAGTACGCCTTCACCGCGCCGAAAGCTCAGGGCAGGACGATCGGAGCCAGCTCCAGACCGTACGGCGGCAAGCAAATGTTCTCCGCTATCGTCGAGCAGGCGTAACGAGGCGTGGTTGGCGCTGAGCAAGCGGACGGCGGCTCGCGTTACTTCACCAAGAGCTTCCTCGAGCGGTCGCTCACCACGTAACGCGCGGGTGAGTTCCAGCAATGTCTCCAATGCGAGCTTCGCATCCAGCATCAAAGTCCATACTAGGGCGACCCGTGGTGATGAAGTCAAGCCGCACACACATCGATCAAGCTTGTCGTGACCCGAGCACACCGATCCCATACAATTGCGTCGGGACCGGTCGTCATGATTTCGTGTCGAGCCGCAGTCATGGAGGAGATACATGAGATTGGGTTGGCAAGGGAAAGGTCGAAACGCCGTTGTCGGTGGTCGTACATTCCGCTTTGCGATGGGATGGGGTGTGATCTTCACCGCGCTTTGTGTTTCGAATCCAGCCATTGCCCAACGCCCCAGTGAACGTCGGGTCATGGTTTTTCGCGATGGCGCGGTGCCACAACTCCAGGTGTCCGGAGACCGCTTCGTTCACGGTGAGTTTCAACTCGAGATCCAGTTTGTCGATACCAATCCGCTTTGCTTCGCCTATGTCGTCGATGGACATCCGCTACCGGAAATGGCGCCACCGAAAGAAGCGGTGCCATGGAACGATTCGATGACCGCCGCGGAAGGCACGCTCAAACTGGACACGTTGGAAGACGCTCTGACTGTGCTTCGAATGCGTTTGCAGGACTTGGGAACACTCAGCACGGAAGCCGCTTCCCAGGCATCCCTCGAATCCGTGTGGGAAGCTTGCCTTTGGGCTGACCCGCCCTCGCGCGTCATACCGCTGCAAAAAAAACGTATCTCCGAAGTTGATTCGATGCTTCGCACCCGCCTCGGTGACAATGGCGCGTGGACGCGCATTTTGGTCAGTGCCATCGATACCTTGGCCTCCGTCCGCCGACAGGTAGACACGCTGCCGTCACGCGAGGAACAAGGGGAAAAGCAAGAGATGATGCGGCGCAACGTTCGTTCTGCCATGACGGGCTTCGAGCGATATGTGACCGCTTCTCTCGCTTTGATCCAGCGACTACAAGAGGATTTGCGACGAGCGCAAACCCGTCTTGCAAGCACTCCTTCGTCTACCACACGCTACATCACCGCGAATCGAGACGTGGTGGTCGAAGTGCAGCGCAGCCGTTTGGATCGGGGAAATCGCGATTCGTCACTCGATACCGTTACCGTCGTCAGTGAAGCGTATCATTCCTTGCCCCCCATTCTTTTCGATGTGGGAATTGGACCGGCCCTCACGTTACACAACACCGAGAACTACGGTCTAGGCCAGCGAAATCCCGATCAATTCCCCAACGTCCGAAGAACGGAAGACAATGCCAATATCGATGTCGTCGTTTCGTTGAGCATGTATGTTTGGGGATATCGTTATCTCGACGATGGAATATTCGACGTCAGGCAGCTTGCTCCGAGGCCGATGATTGGTCTTTCCATGAAGCAGCTTTTCAGTTCCCTGTACTTCGGTTTTCAAATCGATCCCGTGCAGTTCTTGGATATTTCCTTTGGCGCTCGGGCCTATTCCACCACAACCTTGGTGTCTCCCGCAGAGGGACAAATCGCTACCGCGAACGTGGATGGAAAGCCGTCGGAACCCGTGTTGCGCGAAGGAGTAACCACACAAGCGTTCGTGTCGTTGACCGCGAGTACGGATTTGTTTCAACGTTGGATTCAGCGTTCCTTTTAAGATCAACGAACCGGCGGACTCGTCACGCTTATAAGGAGACGCTCCTCGCGCGACTTTTGGTTTTCCCCTCGAAACATGGATCCGTGACTGTCATCTCCGTGGTCGAACGCGGATCTGTCATTCGACGAAGAACAACGAAACGTGCCCTGGACCGAGGTCTTTCCCTTGTGAATCCGTGAAGGAAATCCCATCGAAGGGCATGTCGTCTCCGGGAGCAAGGGTACGATACGGCTGCGCTCGACAAGTCAACGCGCTATGCTCGCGCTATGCGTCGCTCGTATGTTCAATGGTTGCTTGTGGTGGGAGTCGCGGTTGTGGGGCTATCCTGCGGGGACGACGAGGAGGAGCGGAATTTTGCCCATGGTACCGGCGGTTCGTCGGCCTCGGGGGGCTTCGGGGGAACGTCGGGAACCGCTGGGGTGGCAGGCACCGCTGGAGATGCGGGACCTGAGGATGTGTCTGTCGAAGACGTATCCTCCGACGTGGTCGACGACGATCCTTCTTCGGATATTTCGCCGGATATTGCCGACACGGGTCCTCCGTCTTGTCCGGTGACGTTCAAGTACAAACCAGGTGGACCTGCCACCAAGATCGTGGTGGCAGGCGAGTGGCAGGGATTTGATTTGGCTACTGCGCCCGTCATGAGTCCTGATGGAACGGGTTCCTACCAGGTGACCGTCAATCTCGAGCCTGGGCTTTACGCGTACAAGGTGGTGGTGGACGGCGATTGGCGGCTCGATGCCTCTCAACCACGCAGAAAATATGTTGGCACACCGCTTGTGGAAAACTCGGCGATCAAGGTTGCGGATTGTAGGATGCCATCGTGGAGAGTCGAAACCAGTGAAGTGACTCGTCCTTCGGCGGGAGAGGGAACCTATCAAGCGGTCCTTCGCTTCGTGGATGGAATCGAGGGGACGGGCCCAGATATCAAGGGTTATTCGTTTGCGTTACAACACAACGGAACCGACAAACCGGTTTCTCTGACGCCGGACAATAGCGGTGATGTCGTGGTGTCTTTGACTGGGCTGCAAGATGGCAAGTATCGGTTGTTGGCGACGCCACGAGCGGGCAATGGCAGGGAAGGAACGCCGTTACGATTGGTGTTTTGGGTGGAAAGGGAGCCGTTTTCCTGGAAAGACGCCTTGATTTATATGGTTTTGACGGATCGTTACCGAGATGGGGATGCATCGAACAATCCGGGAGCGACGCAAGGGGCGGATTCACGGGGGGATTGGCAAGGGGGAGACTTACAAGGCGTTCGAGACTCCATTGTGGATGGGACGCTCGATGCGCTTGGGGTTCGGGCCATTTGGCTCACACCGTTTCAGACCAATCCAGCGGGGGCTTTTTCGGCCTCCGATGGTGTGCATAAGGTCACGGGTTATCACGGCTATTGGCCTGTAAAAGCACGGCAAGTCGATCCTCGCATCGGTGGAGAGACAGCTTTGCGTGAGCTGGTTCGCGAAGCCCATGCCCATGGAATTCGCATCCTTCAGGACTTCGTGTTGAATCACGTTCATCAAGAGCATGAATATGTGGCTTCGCACCCAACGTGGTTCCGCACCGGATGTGTATGTGGAACCAACAATTGTGATTGGACCGCTCATGCCCTCGATTGCATGTTCGCCAGCTACATGCCGGACATCGATCATCGCGTTCCGGAGGCGAACGCGGCGTTCGTTTCCGATGCGGTGTGGTGGTTGGATGAATTCGACCTTGATGGATTGCGAGTCGATGCGGTCAAGCATGTGGAGGAATCCGCCACGCGCAACCTGGCGGCGGAGGTGCGCGAGACCTTCGAAGCGGCTGGAACGCGCTATTTTCTCATGGGCGAAACCGCCATGGGGTGGAACGAATGCGCGGACCCTTGCAACGATGAGAACTACGGGACGATTTCACGTTACATTGGTCCTTTCGGTCTCGATGGTCAGTTTGATTTCGTGTTGTACCACGGTGTTTCTTATCGAACGTTTGCAGAAGACAGCAAAGGGATGCTTCATGCGGACTACTGGTTCCAGCACGGCATGAGCAAATATCCGGCGGATGCGATCATGACGCCGTATATCGGCAGTCATGATACGCCTCGTTTTTCGACGCTTGCGGATCCTGACAATGCATCGAAAGCGGGCAATCAATGGGAAAATATCGCAACTTCGCCCTCCCAGGTGTTGCCGTACCAGCGCACGCGCATTGGATTCGCGTGGTTGCTCAATCTTCCTGGCGCACCGCTATTGTATTACGGCGACGAATACGGTCAGTGGGGTGGCGCTGATCCCAACAACCGGCTCATGTGGAAAAAGCCTTCTTCGCTCACATCCGATGAGCAGGACACCCTCGCGTTCGTTCAAAAACTTGGTATGGCCAGAAAGAATGTCCCCGCTTTGCGTCGTGGGGATTACGTTTCTCTGTTCGTCACCGAAAACACGCTCATATTTGGAAGAAAAACATCGAGCGGTTCCGCCATCGTGGCGCTTACGCGTGCCGGGAGCGCACAATCGGTGACCGTGCCCGATGTGACCACCAAGGTAGGGATCGCTTCCGGTACGGTTCTTCACGATCATCTGGGAGGTCCGAACGTTACGGTGTCCAACGGCTCGATATCGTTGTCGATTCCCGCGAAAGGCGCGGTCGTATTGAGCCAATCGCCATGAGGGAAAGAACGTCCTTCGATAGTCGCACGTATCTCACGCCGTGAACGTCAGGGAGACTGGCCCGCGAGCGACTGTAGAACCGTGTCGAACATGCGCTGGGCTCGCTGCGCATCCGCATCGGCGGTATGCGTGAGCACCACATAATTCGTTCCTTTGATGGTAACGATGGCCACCACGTCCGTGGAAGACACCAATCCCAGTTGGGTGGAATGGATGGTTCGTGCTTCGACGCGTTGGCCAGCTACCATGAGAGTGGAAGGCGTCATGGTAGCTTGTGCGTCCATACGCTGACGGGTAGCTTCGCCGATTTCGTCTAGGACCATGGGTTTGGCGGGATGGGAGGGATCGAATCGGATGACGAGCACACCGGGTTCTTGGTTGTGATCGATGGCTATTTGGTGAATTTGGGGGTTGGTGGTTACCGTTTCGACTTGGTAGGGTTTGGGATACGTGAAGGAAAGGCCAAGACCTTGAAATGATTCGAGTTTTAGGGGAGGCAAGGGGTCGGGGGACAGTCCCGAGGGATGGGCCGGTGCGGAGGTCGAGGCCGCGGTGGGCGAAGAGGTTTTGGTTTTGTCCTCGCAGGCGAAGAGAAGGCCCATGAAAAGCAATGGTGTGAGGCGTTGGAGCGGATGAATCATGGTCTAATGGGGGGTCATCCTTGCGGGGCGATGGCGTCCCATCCGGTGACAAGGGCGAGTTTGGACATCGCTACATTCAGGTCCATGATGGCATTGAGGTGATTGAAGCGTTGTTGAGCGTATTCTTTGGCGGGATCGATGAGTGCTTTTTCTTCTTCCGTGCCTAGATCGATGCCTTGTTGCACACCGATGAGCCACTTTTTCGCGAGGCTTTCGGCTCGACCGTAGGCTTGTTCCCGCTTCTGCGCGCTAGCGACTTCGGCGTATGCGGTTTCGACTTCAACGCCCACGCCACCCAAGGCCATTCGTTCGATGGCTCGGGTTTCTTCGAGTTGCGCGCGGGCTTGCTCGAGGCGGGCAGCCGCCGGAAGGAGATCCAAGTTCCACTGCATGACAAGTCCAAAACCGAGGGAAACGAAGTTGGCATTGTCTTTGACATACGGGTTGAGTTGGTCATCGATTTCTGGGGCGCGTGTCCAGCCCGCGCTCATTCCCAGGGCGAGATCTGGATACATTTTGGCGCGAGCGAGGGAAGCTTGTGCTTCTCTGGCGCGAACCCCGGCGCGAGCCATATTGATTTCCGGACGATGAACACGGGCGGCTTGAAGATATCGGGCAACGGGACCAAGCACGTGAGGGGAAGGTTCGAGTTGATCGGTATTGATATCGAATTTGGTTTGAAAGCCCGTGAGGAACGCAAGACTCACGAGAGCGACCGATTCGTATCGTAAGGCTTCGGCCATGCGAGCGTCGATTTCCGCGCGGTAGGTTTGCAGTTTGAATAAGTCGAACTCGTCGGCGTCACCGTCTTCCACCTGTTGCGCAAGCTTATCGATGGCCTTGTCCAACTTGCTGATCGCCTCGGTCAACAAGGTGGAGGAAGCGCGTGCGAGCAACAGCCCGTAATACGCCTTGCGAACGTCGAGGCGCACTTGGTTGCGTTCTTTGGCAATCTGGTGCTCGCCCAACTCGACTTGGTTTTCGGCCGCATCGATGAGGTTGGATATTTTCCCGAATGTAAACAAGGGGATAACCCCTTCGACATTGGTTCGCCAGGCAAGGCCCATATTGGATTTGAGGGCGACATCCGTATCCGGGCTATACACCGACGTACCTCTGGAGGTGGGAGCCAGGGCGATTCCAGCGCTTGCTTTCCACTGGCTGAAAGGTGCCGACCGAGCTTCGTCGAGTTGGGCGCGGTAGTAATTGGCTTTGGCTCGTGCCTGGGCGATCGTCGGGTAGTTACGTTCTGCGAAAGCAACACATTGTTGCAGCGAATACCCGGAACGCCGCGCAGAAGGTGTCTGGCTCCGTGGCGTCCTCTCATGGCTTGGCGCAGGCTCGTCGTTCGCGCGAGCCACTTCCGCGAGCGGTGTCAAAACGACTCCCGCAGTCAACAACGCCGTGGCCAATTTGCGTCGGAAAAGCATGGATGGCTCGCGTACCCTAGCAGATCACGGTGCGGGGAGAAGCCCTTGCGTTTTGGTTACCCCAAGAACGATGGTGTCCTGTAGGAAGCACGGCTGTTTTACGTTGCTTGCTGTTCGTCCTTCCCCTTGCCGTGGTGAATCAAGGTAACCCAATGGGCGGAAGAACGGACCTTCGGATTGCCGTGATGAACGAGGGTCGATTACACTTGCCCATGTGGACAACGTCTTGCAACCAGGGACTCGTCTCGCGGGCCGCTACGACGCGATCCGTGAACTCGGGCGCGGCGGCATGGGCATTGTGTACGCCTGCGTCGATATCGTCACGGGCGAGAAAGTAGCGCTCAAGCTACTGCATACGGCGGATGGTACACCGCTGCCGGGAACGGCTGCATGGTTTTGGGCCGAGGCGCGTGCGCTTGCGTATCTGAACCATCCTGGAATCGTTCGGGCCCGTGACTTTGGGGTGCTGCGCAACAACGCCCCATTTCTTGCGATGGATATCGCGCCAGGTTTGTCTTTGGTCGACTTATTGGGGGAGACGGAATTGAGTTGGCCTGCGATTTGGGCCATTACGGACCAGCTTTTTGCGGCTCTCGCCCATGCACACGCGCGAGGAGTCATCCATGGTGATCTGAAACACAGCAACATCATGGTCGAGGTGTTGCCTGAGGATTTGAAGGTGCGTGTGCTGGACTTCGGTTTGGCCTGGTTATTACGTGACCGCTTCGATCATCGTATCGACGGCACTGCCCGAGAAGGTCCGATGGTTCGTCCGCATGCGGGGACCGTGGGGTGGATGGCTCCGGAGCAAATTCGGGGTGCCATTCCGCACGTAGGCCCTGCCACGGATCTCTATGCCTTGGGATGTGTCTTGTTTCAGCTTCTCACCGGCAATGAGCCCTACGAAGCGTCGGAGTTGGAAGAAATCCAGAGGCTGCATCGTAACGCTCCGGTGCCCGAAGTGTCTTTGGCACCTGACGTCCCCGCGGCGGTCGCTCCTTTCGTCCAGCGCTTGCTTGCCAAACGACCGTGGCATCGATTCGCATTTGCGGCCGATGCTCGACGGGTATTTGCTGGTTTCCGTCCAGAAGGACCGATGAGTTCTTGGTCCTTGCCCGTTCTCGCCAACGATGATGACGTTCCTACGCTCCGGCCGCCACCGTCGCGGGATACGGAACTCAAGCCCACGTTCGAGATTCCCATCACGGATCAGTCGCCCCCTGGGTTGCTAGGGTTTGGGCCTGCTCGTTGCATCGGTCGAGAGGATAAAAAAGCAGAACTGTGTGAATCGCTAGACCAGCTTTGCAAGGCCGAGCGCGGTGCGTGTCACATGGTGCTGCTCACGGGGCCCGCGGGTGTTGGAAAAAGTCATCTTGCGGAGTGGTTGTGTGAAGATGCTCACGAGCGAGGGGTTGCCATCCCCTTGCGTGCTCGACACAACAGGATTCCAACGCCATTTGACGGTATCGTGGGTGCGGTGATGGGGTATCTCGGCCTCGAAAACGCCGACCGAACCACGATCGAGCGCGTATTGATGAACCTTTGGCAAGTTCGCAAGGAAGATGACGACGCGTTGGTATGGGTGGCGGCCGTTGCGGAATGGTTGCATCCGACGGCCCCCGGCTCGCAGACGGAAGTCGGACCTTCGGGCAAACGATTCGTCATCAACTCTCATCAGATTAGATGGGCGATCATGCGCTACGTGCTCACCTGGCTTGGGCAGGAGCGGCCTTTGCTGTTGTGGCTCGATGATTTGCACATGGCGGGTGGGCGTGACTTCAATTGGATCGAGCAACTCGAAAAGCAGCCGCTTCCCGTGCGAATGCTGATTTTGGCTACGACGCCCACACGAGGTCCTGAGGCAGCCGTGGTGCAACAGCCGCGAATCCTCGAACTCGTGGAAAAACTCGGCGCTCGTTGCCTCGAAATCGAGCCCCTGACCGCGCTCGAAATGCGTGACTTGCTGCTTTCTTCCGCGGCGCTCGACGAAGGTGTGATCAACTTGGCGTTCCGTCGGTCCCGCGGTATTCCCCTTTTCGCTTTGCAGCTCATTCATGCCTGGGCGAATAGTGGCGCCCTGCGCATGCGCAATGGTCGCTATTTCGCGGAGGGGGTAGCGGAAGATGAAGTGCCGCCTACCACCGCCGCGTTGTGGGAAGAACGTCTCTCCACACTGCCCGAAGAAGCATTGCGAGCCGCCATGGCGGCATCGGCGCTGGGAGGCGATGTGCGCAGCGAGGTTCTGGTCCCCTTGCTCGCATCGCTCGAATTGTCGGCTTTCGAAACGATCTCGCTGCTCGAACAGACCCAACTTCTCACGAAAGTCGGTAAGGACCGCTATCGCTGGCCGCACGGCCTTTTGCAAGAACACTTACTCGCGAAACTATCCGAACAGCACGACGCCTCCCGCGTTCTGAAACAGGCTGCCTTCGCGTTGGCCTCTTATCACCCCGCTGCCGGCACACGTCGTATCGTTCGTCATCGCGTGACCAACTTGCTGCGCGCCAACGAAGAAAGCGAAGCCGTCCGCGTCATGATTGATTTCGTGTCTCGCTCTTGGGAACGCACGCGAGACGTGAGCGCTACGATCAGCGACCTTCGCCTCATCGAAGGGCTGCCGCGCGGAAGCTTCGCCGCCATGTACAATCGATGGCTCGCCGAAGCGCTCCGTCATGCCGGGCAGCTCGATGAGGCCCACTCCCTCGCTTCGTTGGCACGACGATCCTTCTCCTATCTCAATGATCCTTTTCATGAAGCGCAATGCCTGCGTTTGCTCGGCCATATCGCATCGGAGAGAGGTTCTCCACGAGATGGACGGGAGATGGTGGTGCAGGCTCGCGCCACGATGAATGCGCTTCACGAGCCTTGGGGACGCGCTCAATGCGATGTTTTGTTGGGAGAACTCGACTACCTGCTCGGAAATCATGCGTTGGCCATTCGCGAACTCGAAGCGGCCATCGAACCTTTGGAACAGGCACAAGATATCCTTGGTCGAGGCCAGTGTCAGGTGTTGCTCGCGTTCATCGATCTCGCCAGAAATGATGCTTACGGTGCGAGAAAACACCTTGTATCCGCTCGGCAGGGATTCGACCGCATTGGGTATCGCCTTGGTACCGCGCAGTGTGATGTGGCTCTTGCCCATGCGGATCATCGGCTATTGGAACTCGAGTCCGCGAGAGCACGAGGACAAAACGCATTGTCGGCGTTTCAATTGTTGGGAACCCCTCGCGGGCAAACCGCTGCCTTGCGCGTCATTGCCATGGCGGCTCTCGATGCCGGAGACCTGGTGGACGCGGAGCAAAGGGCCACGGAAGCCCTTGCGCTTTTCGAACAACTCGGAGACCCCTGGGGATTGGCGGAAAGCAAACTTCTGCTGGCACAGGTCGCGCTCGCTCGGGGAGCGCCAGAGGCTCGTGAAATCCTGCAGTCCATCGAAATCCATCGCGTGCAAGAACCTGAACCCCGACAGCATTGGCACTTGACGATGGCTTGGTGGCTCGCCCGTGAAGGCGCGTTCGACGAGGCCTTACATCATCTCGAACAAGCCAAGCTGACCTTTGGCGATGAACGAGTGGGCGATCATGCCCTTCCGTTGTCTTCGAGGGTCGCCTCCGTGCCGTGGCCAGATGCTTATGCACAGCGTCTCGATGCGGTGTTGCTGAAAGGAAGCGTCTCACCGAAACAAGAACCCTGAGAACCGGATTTCGTCGTGGGATTCCAGTAATATGTTGTAAAATTCAATAGTTATGTGTCGGTGGTACCCGACAGGGGTAGCGTTTTCAGCACTTCGAAAAACACGAGATAGCGCTGCTTATCCCCTGGATCGCGGGAGTGTCGACGCATGGCATACAATCGTTCGGTGTCTTTTTCTTCATGCACCTTTCGTAAGTACAATCGTTTTCCAGCCCATTTTTTTCCACCTTCCGGGACCGCCTCGATGAAGAGATAGGCCGCATGGGGATTGGTCTGAAGGTTGGCATGGGTTTGCTTGTGCTGCATGATGAACGCCACGGTGCCGTCGTCCATCACATGAGGTTTGGCGAACATGGCGATGCCAACCTCGCCTTTGTCATTGGACGTGGATAAAACCCCGTGTCCGCGGTGATCACGAAAATATGCTTTCAAGTCCATGATCCTTGGAACCCCGAACTCCACGTTTGCTGGATGCCGCGACGCAGGTGGCAGACGGTGTACTTTTCATCGAAGAGGGCTGGTGCGACGGGATCCTTTACGTTGTCGGAGGGCGATCCATCCTGCCGCGCCAAGAACCCATGACCAAAGGTCATTGCTATACGTATGCGGATAGACGCTTGTGGCGCATCCGGAGGAAGATCCGGCGGAATCGAAAGAGGTGTCCGTGGAGCCTTTCTTTTTATAGCAAATACCTTGGTTTTGTGCGCATTGATAGCCTCGTGGGCAGCTACCTTCTCGGGTGCAGTAGGGGGCACAGTATTGAGAGCCATCATTGACGCAAACCGTATCCGGTGCGCAGTCCTCGATGCTGCTGCAGTCGGTATTTCGCAAGCAAAGGGCTTGGGAGGGATCACAGAAATGGCCTGGTCCACAACTTGGCTGGGAAGGGTCACAGGGGTCGGCGCATAGAAGCGCGCCCATATCCAGAGCGCAGTGTTTGGCCGTGGGGCAATTATAGTGGGCATCACAGGCAATCGGTGGGGCCGACCCACCCGCTCCCGCCGTACCACCCCCCGCTCCGCCAACACCTCCTGACCCGCCCGAACCACCCGAACCACCCGAACCGCCCGAACCACCCGAACCACCCGAACCGCCCGAACCACCCGAACCGCCCGAACCACCCGAACCGCCCGAACCGCCCGAACCACCCGAACCACCCGAACCACCCGAACCGCCCGAGCCACCCGAACCGCCTGAGCCACCCGAACCGCCTGAGCCACCCGAACCGCCTGAGCCACCCGAGCCACCCGATCCTCCCCCTCCTGGATAAATCGTTCCATCTTCGCCCGTGTAAGTCGTTCCTGCCGCGGTCGCCGCCTGGTCGATCAGACTTTTGAATGAGTCGGTTCGTGTCCAATAATTGTCGTTGCCGTAACAATCGGCCCCCCGCGACGTCACACCAAATACCGCTCCCTGCTGCGAAATGGCAGGTCCTCCCGAATCTCCCGAGCAGATCGACTGCCCCCCACGAAAATCATTGCCATAAACGATCTGACTCACCGTCACTCCGTCTCGATAATATCGTCGCCCCGATGAATTCGGATTGTTCGGATTCGTCAGCCCATAGCCTACGGCCTTGAACGTTTCCCCAATGGTGGGCGCAGACGAGACACGCACACGAACCGGTGTGAGCGACGATATCGGGCTGGAAAGCCGAATGAGGGCAAGATCGTGACCGCAAAGGCCCTTGCTCCCATCATGATACACTTGCGCTCCTTGGGCGATGGCTTGGGGATTTCCCGAAAGCGGGTCGTAACCTTTGAGGATATACAATTCGCTGGCGCTGAATTCCCCCGTGACGTCGTTGACGCAATCGACATACTCGTTGGTGTTGGACACGCAATGCCGCGCCGTGAGCACGATATTGGGAGCGATGAGCGTGCCCGTGCAGATCGATTGGTAGTATGGGCCTTGGTGAAACACCATCACGATGGAGTCATTCGACGTGCTGGTGTCGAGCGTTCCGTTGATGATGGGGTCGAACCGCTGGGCTACCAGCTCGAAATCCGGCTCGTAGGAACTGCAAGCCGCACCCGCGAATGCCACCAGCAAGCACGATCGAAGCCTCGAGCGCATCTTTCAATCATAACGGTTTAGCGATGGTTGCACCACGGCTACAGAAAAGATGCTGCGCTCGGATAAGACACCGTGCGACACTGTAAGCCTGATACCGACCGAATCGAATCATTGGAAAGCGGCATTGCTCTAGACTTGCATTTCCGGCAAAATCACTTCGTATGGGCCTTCGGGAGCCATTTTGTTGCGCCTTTTTCCTCAGCGTCGCGAGCAATTCCCTGGGTTGCGCGAATGTGCTGGGATTCGACGATATCTCTTTCGAGCAAGGAGATGGCGTAGCCCGTGGGCCCGTTACCTCAGCGGAATGTGGGAAGATATCAGCGTCTTCGATGGCATGCGCGACTTGCGTCAGTGATTTCTGCTGCGATATCGCCAAAGCATGCGGCGAGCAAACACCGTGCGCACGGCTGGCGGCCTGTCGAATGAGATGCACGGTCGACGATATCGCATGCTTGCACGATTGTGGGGTCCAACATTTCGATGGGATGACGTCGTGGAAGGAATTGGATGGGTGCGAGTCACAAAGCTGTGCGCAAACGTGCGTTCGATGAATCAACCGAGGGGTTGCACGAGGTAGCCCAGTTGCACCTCGTAGTGGACGTTACCGATTTGTAGCGTGCTCGACGATAGCGTGGCCCCCATCGTCAGCAATTCCGAAAGCGGCATGATGCGCCCCGTCATGCCGAAAACATCATGCCCTTTCGAAGATCCGAGAACGCGCAACGCATCGCGAAGAACGAACCGAGAACCGTTGGCTACCGTGAGCAATGCGCCGTCGAGACTCGCGCGCTGCGTTCGTACCCGCGCGTCGATATCCGCCACGGATTGGAAAAAGATGGTGCGCTGTCGCACACCCGTATCGTTCGTATCCTCCGGATAAGACGGGAACCGACTGGGATGAGGAGAAGGATGAATCATGCGTCCTTGGTGGTGGTTACGAAAGTAACCGCATAGCCCCGAACAGAAGCAGCCTTCGTGCCAATGAACCCTGGATCTGGAGGAGTCGGTAAAATAATATGTAAAAACAAGTGGTTATCGTTTGCGCCTAGAGGTTGGGGAAGGCCCAATCCACGCCGATTGCGGTTGAATCATGTCAGACAAGCCACGCGACCGTGACACCATCGCCACCCTCGCCGCTTTGACCGGGGCGGAAACGTTGCACGTAACCGTTCGTCTGAAGAGCGGAGCGAATCGCGTTTCGCAACGCTCCCGTGCCATGACCATGAATGAGAAAAGCCACCCGTCGCCCCTCGTTGAGACATCGGTCGAGAAATTGCTCTGCCATGGCCACGGCCTCTTCGGCACGCAATCCTCGTAAATCACAGGTGTTGTCTGAAGTTTGAAGCGGCAAATCCGGGTCCGCTGCAGCGTCGAAAAAGCGTGCGGGCTTGACGTTGGGACGAACGTTGCGGGCGGGAGCGGGCGTATCTTCGGATGCTCCTACGCCCCTAAGCTCATCGATATGGGCCAGGACTTTGACCGCACCGAGGGCGACACGCACTTGCCCTTGTTTGAGCACATCAACGATTTGCGCCTCTGCCCGCAGTCTCGGAACATACACGCGTTGGCCCGGCCCAATCATCTCCGGCGACAACGGTGTCGTGGATGCTGTGGTCTTGGCCTGCACAGGTTCGAGTTCTCCGCCCATCGCAACTTTTTGCGCCACGGCATCGACGGTTCGCTTGATTTCTTTCAGCGCTTCTTCGTTGAGTTTTTTGCTTCGTAAGCGCTGCTGCGCCATGCGAAGCTCCTCTCGCGCTCGCTGTATGGCAGACAACAATCCTTGTGTGTGTTCGGACAATAATTTGTGCTCTCGACTTCGCTGCTGTTTCAGTTCCGCATCCAACTCCCGTCGACGAGCTTCCGCCCACTGTTTCTCTCTTTCCGCGGCCGACCGGGCGAGTTCCAAAGCCCGACGCTCGTCGTTGAGCTTTGCCACCAGGCTGTCGAATCCCTGCTCTGCCACGGCCAGGTATTGTTGCGCGCGTTCGAGAACGTACGATGGCATGCCGAAGCGACGGGCGATCGCAAGCGCGCTGGAGGCTCCGGGCAGCCCCGTGGCCAGCGAAAACGTCGGACTCATCGAAGACATATCAAACCCGACCGATGCATTACGAAATCGATCGTCTCCCAAGGCCAACGCTTTGAGTCCTTCGTAATGCGTCGTACAAGCTACCGCCGCCCCACGCGCACAAAGACCGTCGAGCACTCCTGTAGCAAGCGCTTCGCCTTGCCGCGGATCCGTTCCTGTCGCGATCTCGTCAAGAAGCACCAACGTGCTAACGTCCGCGGTTTCGAGAATGCCGGCCAAGTTTCGAACCTGCGCGCTGAACGTCGATAGGTTCTTCGAAATGCTTTGGTCGTCGCCCATGTCGGTGGCCACCCTGTCGAACAATCCGACGCGAGACCTGGGGTCGCAAGCGATGGGAAGGCCCGCGCGGATCATACATGCGGCAAGACCAAGGGTTTTCAGGACGACTGTTTTTCCCCCCGCGTTGGGACCGGAAACAATGAGTGCGTGCCCGGACTCCACCTTCATGTCCGAGGGGATCACTTTCACTCCGTCGAGTTGAAGCAAGGGGTGACGCGCCTGAATGAGATCCATCACCGGCGTTGGTTCGAAGTGAGGAAAACACAAGTCCAGATCCTGTGCCAGGACCGCTGCGGCCGCTTTGAGTTCGGCGTGGGCAAGAGCGGATTCCGCAGCCGCTACAGCCTCGATCTGCTCTCGGATCATCTCCGACAAACGTGTCGTAAATGCAACTTGCTCGCGCTCGATCTGCGCATCGACCACCTTGAGTTTGTTGCCCAGCGCAATGATGGCCCGCGGCTCCATGAACAAGGTTTGACCGCTCGCGCTCGTGCCATGCACGATACCGATGAACCGCTCGTGCGAATCCACACGCACCGGCAATACGAATCGCCCCTGCCGCTCCGTGTAGAAGTCGTCTTGCAACGTCGACGCGTAGCGCTGCATGATGTCATGGAGCTTGTCGAGAAGACGCTGCCGTGTGGCATGGCGCTCCTGTCGAAGCTCTCGCAGACGCGACGAAGCCCGATCGCTCCAGGACCCATCGGGTTCGAAACAGGGTTGGATCTGGTCGATGAGGCTGTCGAGTTGGGGATCGGTGGCGCAAGACTCATGCAAAAGTGGCGCGCGACTCTTTTGTTCCTGCAAAAAACGTTGTAAATACCGAGCCTTAGATAATAGCTGGGCAACGCTTAGCAGTTCGTTGGGCGTCAGAGCGCCACCCGCCCGAAGCCGCTCCAGGATGGGCGATAAGATGGGAGCCCCCCCCGTCGGCAATGGTTTTCCCGCCTGCAGTAACGCGTACGCTTCCTTCACCTGCCCAAGCGCTTGCGTGACTTGCTGTCGAGTTGCGCAAAATGTCAGGTCAAGAGCCGCCCGGTGTCCCAACGGACCTTTCGCCCGCTGGGCCAGCGCTTCGAGCACACGACCCCACTGCAGATCAGAACAAGTCTTTTCCGAGCAGATAATGGCAGACGAGGATCCTGAAGCGTAGGAAGACATCTCGAGGCTGCTAGGCATGAGCAGCCTGGGTAACCCTAGATCTCAGCACGCACGCGCTTGCGACGCCTTCGCGCTGCTTCGCTCTCCTTCTTGCGGCGTTTGACCGACGGCTTCATATAATGACGTCGTCGCTTGAGTTCGCGAAGGATACCTTCCGCGGCCATTTTGCGCTTCAGGTGTTTGATTGCACGCTCGATCCCCTTATCACCGACGGTGACCTCGAGGGGTTTACACTGCACTGCCTCGGACGGCATTTTGATTCGAACCTCCAAAGGGAAAGGACGCGGGACCATGCCAGAGGAAAGCGTGGTGGGCAAGCCTCGTGAGCGATGGGGGGTATTTTTTTGCGGCTGACGGGGGGCTTTGATACGTTTTCGTCGTCGGCCGCCGTCAGGGAAGGCAATCGGAGGTAGGCGCTCCGTGGATAATCCATCGGACGATCGCCCGCGTTTCGTGGGCCGATAGGTGGCCTTCCAAGGGCATTGGTTCACCGTGAACGAACCAGGAACGCAATCGAGAAAGTTCGTCGTAAGAGGGGGGACCAGAAGGTGTCAGCCCCCCAAGCCACGGATCGGGGGTATCGCCATCGTGCAGCCCCGGATGGTTTTGGGGATGAATCAAAAGCTTATACACCAAGTAGCTGTTTGCTGCGTTCCCGGGGTCGATCCGCGGCATATCGTCGCCAAATCGGCTTGGTGTGCTCGCTGTCGCCGACACCGAGGCGCCCGTCATGGTTTGGCGCGCCACGACGCGAACGGCTGTCGTTTGCAAAGCGGTTCGCGTGGAAAGCCCCAACCCCAGGGCGGGAGAAGAACCGTGGCATCCCGCACGCCCACACGATGACCGCAATACCGTGGCCACGGCAGGTAACGCATCACTGCCTTCGTCCTGTTCACAATAGCGAACGGGCGGCAATCGATCGTCGCGAGGCTCTGATTCACGCTCGCCCGTCATGAAAGAATAGCTTTCCGTTTCTTTCAGGGGCGCGCCATCAAAAGCTCGAAAGCCCGTCATGTCGCCGTCATCTTTGGGAGAAAAAAGTCGAACCGTATGCAAGGTGGAAGGGACCCACCGAGAACGAGCGGTCAATTGAAAGACCACGAGCCGGTCGAAGGGGTCGTAGACAGGCTCAAAAAAAAATGTGGGACCTTTGGGAAGCCCAGCGTCCGGGTCGATGATGCTGGGGGTGACAAGGATGGATTGGCGTACGACGCTTGCAGGCCGCAGGTATCGGTTGAAGCGCAAGCGAAGGGCCCGTTCGAGGGGAAAGGACGATTCGGAGGGCTGAGGTTCGGATTCGAGGACGAGCAATTCAGGCGGGTCGAAACGCGAGTCCGGTGCGTCGCGATCGCAAGCAAAAAGCGCGGCGATGAGGCATGCGATGAATAGATGTGTGGAAATAGGAACGGTGAATAACCGTTTTTTCGTGGTTCGAACGCGATGGGCGCTCGATGGCGAAGCTGGTTGGCTCAGGAATCCGAATACATATTCAAGGCTTCGTGGATGACTTCCGTTCGAATTCCGGTGGAAATACTGTCTTTCAAGCAATCCGCCAGGGTGAGCAACATCTCGTCCACCCCGTTTTCCTCTATGATTTTCGTCAAAAGCCGCCTCGCTTCCGGACTGTCGTCCTCGCGTAGAAAGTTTCGGACCGTCTCGAGTGAAATGTCGCCCTGGAAGTCGAGATACATATTCTCCAGAAGGTACAGCGTTAGCTCCTCCACAGGCGTCCTCCTTGCACAACATTGCGCTGGGTAACCTCAGGCATGGTTCGCTATACCCGCCCGACCGGGTGGTCGGCAAGGAGTAATCGCGGCTTGCTGCCCCGGGCGTTGCCTTATTGCTCATCGACAGCGGAAAATAAGCGCATCGTCAGGGTCGTGGCAAACGAAACAAGGGCGAGGATTTCTTGCCAACGCCGATGCGCATCGAGAAGAAAAACCGGCAGGATGCGGATTGACCCCAATTCCTCCACCACCTCGCGTGGCATGACATCCTACACAATCGCGTTCCCCATGACAGCCGACACAAGCAGGTAAGTTTCGTCTTGCTTCCACCGAATGATGCCGACCGGTGATCGGAGTCGAAACGAATATCGCCGCTGGTGGATGAACCCTTCCTCGATGGGCCCGATTCCATCCGGGGCCGGTGAGGGTTACTCCCGCACGCAGGTGACAGTTTTTGCAAAATGACTCGTGATGATGGCACGAGTTGCAACGCTGCGCGCTTTGCTTCGCCGCTACCGCATGCATCGATAAATAATCATTCGGATGCACCTGCCGCGGACGCTCTCGTCCATCATGGCAACGAAGGCAATCCGCTTCGCTATGACACCGCGCACAAAAACGCGAATCGTTTGCCGCCACCACCGCATGGGTATGAACGAAATCCGGACCATGCTCGACCGCGCCCATCCACCGCGGTGGCAGCAGTTTTCCTGAAGGAAACGAGGTTTGAAGACGTCCGGATGCGGTTGTCAAATGGCACGTGGGGCAACCGGCCTTCGCATCCCCACGGGATCCGTCGGGAAGGCCGTGGCAAGTCAAGCATTTTTGCATGCGTGGCAGATGATCACGGGATGTTTTCCCCACGGTTTGCACCGCCCCATGACATTGCGCACAACCGATATTTCTCGCCGCATGGACGCGATGATTGAAGTGCAACCGAGCCGAGGGAACCACCGATCGCCGTACCCGATTCGCTTCGTTTGCTTCATAACCTTCATGGCAAAAAGCGCATTCCGTGGGCTGTTCCGCCGCCAGGTCCCGGTGATTCGTCCCATGGCATCGGTCACACGCCGCCACCGACCAGCCTACCCGCTTCGCTGTGCTGTCACTCGTTTTGGCGGAAGGATGGCAATGAAGACAGGTAGCCCCCCGCTGATGGTGCGCCGCATGATCGAAACGAATGGGAATCGTTCGAGCAGGAAAGATCAATTCACTCGGACTGCTTCCGCCGCCGACCGACGAGGAAACCTGCTTCGCGGGGGCTACAACCCCACCGGCACGGGCCAACGCTCTATCGCCGGACATCGCCGCCAAGCCCGCCGCAATCAGCAAACTCACGCCCAGCCATACAACCTGGATTCGACTCGTTCTCACCGGCTCACCAGCAATTGCAACGAGGCCAGAATGCGATATCGCTGACCTACCAACTCGTTCGTGTCATGCTCCCATTCGAGGCGCGCCATCGTTTCATCCCCCACTCGAAAACCACCCCCAAGCACATAGCCCAAGGACGTCGTCGAACGATCCGTACGCATCGCATCACGCCAATCCGCCACACTCACCCGTCCCGATACCAAAAACCGATCCTCGAACCACTGATCCGCAAAAACATCGACCCCATCGCGGCTGCCGCGCTCCCCTCGGTCCGTAAGACTTCCCATTCCTACTCGCCCACCGTCGTGATCATGACGCACCGAGGCCCGACCCAGCACATCGAGCATCGTGGTAGACGTTTCGCTTTCGATATCCACCCAACGAACTCCACCCGCGACCGCCAGCCGCCAACGATTCGTCAGCCCCACATCACCGCGCCCCAACAAGGTCGTCGTTGGTTCCGTCGAAAAAAAACTCCAGATCGAATCACCATCGAACGTGGGAATCACGTGGTCGACGTCGATGCCGGTCGTTAGCCATGAGGTAACGAATCCATCGAGCGTGGCGTACCAAGATGTGATTTGCGCTCTCGGGAAGTCGTGGATCAATCCGGTTCGCAAGGCTCCCAGCTCTTCGACAAGGGCGTCGGCGGATACACCGAGACGCTCCTGGGAGATGCGCATTCCATCGGTGGTCGAAGGCATTCCCACGCGATCTTCAGAAAACGGGCTGGTGGCGACTTTGCCTGTATTCCATACGCGACGATACGCCACGCGAGCGTGAACGACCGGCAGGTCGATGCTTTCGAGCACGAATCCGTGGGCGGGAGCCAATCCTGCCTCGAGAAATTCAGGATACGCATTGGCATCGAGGGAGGTTCGATCGCCGCGCCATACGCCGTCTCTTTCGAATCGACCCGTGGAAAGGGGTAGCCCCGCACGTTGTTCAAAGCCTCCGTAAGCTTCGAGGGCGAGAAATACCGGTAGTTCGGCGCGAAGCAGCGCACCATCCAACGACCACCACCCCAGCGGATCGACGATGATTTGTCGTCCTAGCCTGGCGCTCAACCAGCCTCCCGCGAGGTTGCGAATATCGAAGTAGCCGATCACCAGATCGACCGGCGCCCGTTGCAGTCCCGGAACGAAAGCCGATGGGTAATCCGCGTAGTTGCTTTCGAACGGTTGGATCGCGAAGTCCGCATCGAGGCGCATTCGCATGTGAAACGACATGTCGAGGCCCGAGGAAGCAGCGGCATTTTCGTTTTCGCCAATGCCCACGACATGCAAGCCAAGGGTTTGCAAAAACCGACGACGGGACAGGACCGGGTCCCCCCACGCATTGCGAAGTTGATAGCCTTGCGCCGTCGTTTCAGAATCGACTTCGACTTCAAAAGCCTGGGCGGCAGCAGCCCACGAGCCTGCCAAGCAGAAAGTCGCTACGGTCGCCCAATGCCGCGGGGCGCGTCGTCGAAGCATGGCTGTCGCACAATCCAGCGGACCGGCAGAGGTGTCAAGCGTGGGTGCCAACACGGGTCAGCATATCGCCCAGGACCGAATAAAAACGCTGAACCGATGAAATACTCACGCGTTCTGTGGGTGTATGTGCGTTCTCGATCCGGGGACCAAAAGAAATCATGTCGATTCCCGGCAATCGCTCACTCAAAGGACCGCATTCGAGCCCACCATGAATGACCGTGCAGCGAGGCCTGGTCCCATACACCTTCTCAAACGCCGCAAGCGCAAGGGCCATCGCCGTGGATTGTTCATGCACATGCCAGGGTCCGTACGCCGACGTCTCCTCCGTGGCCGCTCCCGCAAGCCTGGATACCGCATCGATCTGATTCAATACGCCATCGAGACTCCATTGCAGCATCGAACGACTACTCATCGTCAAGGTGACACGATCCACGTCCGTCCGAACCGACGCAAGATTCGTGGAACTATGCACCTGGGTTGGATGGGCTCGACTCATGGCAAGCACACCGTGAGGCAATGCGTTGAGCAATCGAACGAGTCGTCGCGTGGATGAGCAATCGAAAGGGGAAACGGAAGGGGTGGCGGTACGTTCGAGCATGACCCGCAGACCGGAATCGACCACCCCGATTTCCCGCATGAAGGCTTCGCTCACTTCATCGATCAATTGTTGAGCGCGCGACAAATATTTTTCTGGGGCAAAAAATACCGCATACGCCTCTCGCGGTATCGTCGTCGACTTATTTCCCCCCTCGATTCTCTCCACGTAAATCTCTTGTTCGCGCAGGTAACGGCGCAAAATTCGCGCAAGAATTCGGATGGCGTTTCCTCGGTTTTCATGGATCGAAAGACCCGAATGTCCCCCAAGCAGCCCCCCCACACTCAGTTTGACGGGGATATGCCCTTCTGGGGCCATGGCCCGACGCGCCCCATATTCGATTTCCGTATCGCATCCCCCAGCGCATCCGATCACGATCTGATCATCATTTTCCGCATCTAAATTCAATAAGATACGTCCGCGAACCAACGTGGGATCGAGCTGTTTCGCGCCGCTCAAACTCCCTTCCTCGTCGACCGTGAATAGCAACTCGATGGGTCCATGCTCGACCGTCGTATCTTCACACACCGCAAGAGCTGCCGCGACGCCAATGCCGTTGTCGGCGCCGAGCGTGGTTCCCTTGGACGATACCCAATCACCATGGACCGATACATCGATGGGAGCGCGACTGAAGTCGAAATCACTGCCCACTTCCTTTTCGCACACCATATCGAGATGCGCTTGCAAAACCACGATAGGTTGCCCCTCCCGGCCTTGGCTCGATGGTACTTGCAAACAAATATTGCCTACCGCATCCCGTCGCACCCCCCAACCCATGCGTTTGGCATTCGCCTCAATATATTCGATCACCTTGCTTTCATCGCCAGAAGGCCGGGGAATGGCTCGAAGCGAATCGAAATGTTTCCACAGACCGATGGGTTCCAAGTGGCTCAGCGGGCTCGTCACGGGTTCTCTTTCCTTTCGCGATGGGTTCTCCACCCTCTGTTGCCGGAATTGTCACGACGATGGATCGGAAGCAAGCTTTGTCGCTGCCTGCCCTTGACGAATTCGTTGACCCTGCCGTGTTCCCATTCCAGTCTTTGCCCACGATGAACGATAAGTCACGGACCATTTCCAGGTTTCGTACCGGCAGGCCGATGGTACTTCTGATGGGATTGACCGCTTGTTCTGGCCTGGCGAAAGAAGATCCGCAATCGCCGACCCCCGCCGACCCCAGCCTCGCGGCTTCGAGTATCGTCATCTGCCCCAAGGATAGCTCCTACGATCCCGGCCGTAACGGTTGCTTGGCGGCCTCTTCTGCGCCTTCGGCGTCCCAAGCAGCCACCCCCGCTTTCCGCGCCTCGCCTCCCTCTGAGCCGGTAGAAGAAGAACCGAACGAGCGAGACATGCAAGATGAAGACTGATTTCACCGTTTTCTGCGCATCCCCTATTGCTAGTTGCTAGTTGCTAGTTGCTAGTTCCTAGTTCCAACTAGTACTACAGCCACGAAGCACGTTCCGCTTATTTATGGAAATAAATTGGTA